>Ga0209051_1000055_pt1 | contig 277194 bp, 260 predicted proteins | sample AraplaCvi_mMS_r2_2_FD_184286 | JGI IMG/M metagenome (GOLD analysis project Ga0209051, IMG submission 184286) | Arabidopsis root microbial communities from North Carolina, USA - plate scrape MF_Cvi_mMS_r2 (SPAdes) (version 2) | ecosystem: Host-associated > Plants > Roots > Endosphere | place...
GCTGGATCTCGGGCTTCGTAGCACCAGGGCTTTACAGGCTGCACGAGCCTTGCCAAACACAGAACCCAGGGCGAAAGATACAAGGGCTTTGGAGAGCGCCGCAATGCGGCGCTTTTCTTTTGGACGCCCTGGATTCCCGCCTTCGCGGGAACGACGCGGCGTGTCAGCCGTTCCTGCTGGAAATGCCCCAGCGCGCCAGCGCCGCATCGTCCGCGACGCGCGCATCCACCCAGCGCTCGCCTTCCGGCGTGCTTTCCTTCTTCCAGAACGGCGCCTGCGTCTTCAGGTAGTCCATCAGGAACTCGCAGGCGCGGAAGCTCTCGCCGCGGTGCGGTGAAGTGACCACCACCAGCACGATCTGGTCCTGCACCTGCAGGGCGCCGACCCGGTGGATCACGCGCGCGCCGCGGATGTCGAAGCGGCGGCAGGCTTCGTCGATCATCTCCTCGATGGCCTTCTCGGTCATGCCGGGATAGTGTTCCAGCTCCATCGCGGTGACCGGGCTGCCGTCGTTGCGGTCGCGGACCGTGCCGACGAAGCTGCATACGGCACCGACGCCGGGATCGCCGCCACGCAGGGCCGCGATCTCGGCGGCGACGTCGAAGTCCTGGGTCTGGATGGTGACCCGCGCCATGTCAGCCGCCCGTGACCGGAGGGAAGAAGGCGACCTCGCAGCCTTCGCGCAGGGCCGCCGTCTCGTCGCTCATCACCTGGTCCAGCGCCATGCGCACGGCCTTGCCGCGCGCGAGCGCGGAGGCGTGCGCGCCGCCGCGGGCGATCAGCTCGTCGCGCAGCGCGCCCAGCGTTTCCCCGCGGGCCTGGAGCTCCTCGCTGCCCTGCCCCACGGCCTCGCGGATCGAGGCGAAGTAGCGCACCTTGACCTTCATGCGAGCAGCTCCGCCAGCGGCAGGAAGCGCACCGGATCACCGCGCGCGACCGTGTGCCCCGCCGGCACGTCGATCAGTCCGTCGGCCCACACCGTGGACGTGAGCACGCCGGAGCTCTGGTTCGCGAACAACTCCAGCCCGCCCTGCGCATCGCGGCGCGCGCGCAGGAACTCCCGGCGCTTGTCCGGCCGCGGCCAGTCGAAGTCGGCGCGCAGCTGCACGACGTGCGGAGACAGGTGACGGGCCCCCTGCAGCTTCAGCAGGAAGGGCCGCACCAGCAGCAGGAAGGTGACGAAGCTGGACACCGGGTTGCCGGGCAGCCCGATGAAATGCGCATCGCCGACGCGGCCGTACGCGAACGGCTTGCCGGGCTTCATCGCGATCTGCCACAAGTCCAGCGAGCCGAGCTGCTGCACCGCGGGCTTGATGTGGTCTTCCTCGCCCACCGACACGCCGCCGCTGGTGAGGATCAGGTCGTTGTCCGCCGAGGCGCTGCGCAGCGCCTGGAGCGTCGCCTCGCGCTGGTCCGGGACGATCCCCAGGTCCCGCACGTCGCAGCCCAGGCGCAGCAGCAGGCTGCGCAGGAAGAAGCGGTTGGAGTTGTAGATGGCGCCCGGCTTCATCGCCTCCGGCGCGACCTGTCCCGGCATCACCAGTTCGTCGCCGGTGGAGAACAGGGCCACGCGCGGCCGCACCGCGACCTGCAGGCGGTCGCGGCCGATGCTGGCCGCCAGGCCCTGGGCCGCGGGGCCGATGCGCTCGCCGCGCGCCAGCACCATGCTGCCGCGGGCGATGTCCTCGCCGCTGGCGCGGATCCACTGGCCTGCAGACGGGACGCGCAGGATGCGCACGCGGCCATCGGGCAGCGTCTCGGTGTCCTCCTGCATCACGATCGCGTCGGCGCCCGCGGGCACGGGCGCGCCGGTGAAGATGCGGGCCGCGGTCCCGGGCTGCAGCGGTTGCGCCGCGGTGCCAGCGGGAATGCGCTGGCTCACGGTGAGGGGCACGCCCTCGTCGGCGATCTCGGCGCAGCGGACCGCGTAGCCATCCATGGAGCTGTTGTCCTGCGGCGGCACCTGCAGCGGGGACACGAGGTCTTCCGCCAGGACCCGGCCGTCGGCGTCGAACGTGCCGACGCTCTCCACGCCCGGCAGCAGGCGGGCATGCGACAGCAGTTCCAGCAGGGCGTCGTCGAGCGGCCGCAGCGGGGGGCGTTTATCGCTCACGCGTAGTTCTCCGCGTCGTAGTCGAACCGGTCCCCATTGTCGATCAGCCACTGCGCGACGGCATCGGCATCGTTGAGATCCAGCACCGGCCGCAAGGTGGCCTCCGGCAGCCGGTCGGGCGAGTCGGTGGCGATGGCAACGACGAAACCGTCTTCGGGATAGCGCGCCGGCTTGCCCGCCTCGGCGCGCCAGATCTCGATCTTCAGCAGGTTGGCTTCCTTGAAGCCTTCCACCAGCACCCAGTCCACACCCTCGTACAGCTCGGCCAGCAGGTGGTGGACCGTCAGCTGCGCCGGATGCTCGAATTCGCGCATGAGCGCCAGGCGCCTGTCCGAAGCGACCACCACCTCGAACGCGCCCGCCTCGCGGTGCCGGTACGTGTCCTTGCCCGGGTGGTCGATGTCGAACTTGTGGTGGGCATGCTTGACCACCGACACGCGCAGGCCGCGCAGTTTGAGTGCCGGGATCAGGCGTTCGACCAGGTGGGTCTTGCCTGCGCCGGAATAGCCGGCAAAACCGATGACCTTCATGCCGGCTCTCCGCGAAGCGAAGAGGCAAGAAACCGGTATGGGTTCATTTGCAGTGGGTGGCGATGAACTGCTTGACCTGCGCCACGTCCGCCGGCAGGACCGTCACGCGCTTGGGCAGGTCCTCGATGCCCGCGAACTTCGCGGGCCGGTCGGGCGCGCGGCCCAGGGCCTCGACGATGGTCTCGGCGAACTTGATGGGCAGCGCCGTCTCCAGCACGATCATCGGGACGCCCGGCTGCAGGTGCTCGCGCGCGACCTTGAGGCCGTCGGCCGTATGGGTGTCGATCAGGACACCGAAGCGCTGGTCGGTGTCGCGGATCGTCGCGAGGCGGTCGGCGTGCGTGCTCCTGCCCGAGACGAAGCCGTATTGCTCGCGCGCAACCAGCACCGCATGCGACAGGTCGAACCGGCCCTTGGCCGCGAGCTCCTCGGCAAAGAGGGAGCGAACCTTCGCGCCGTCGCGCTGGAGCAGGTCGAACACGAAGCGCTCGAAATTGCTGGCCTTCGAGATGTCCATCGAGGGACTCGATGTCTCGTAGGTGTCCCTGGCGCCGCGCACGCGGTAGATGCCGGTGCGGAAGAACTCGTCGAGGACGTCGTTCTCGTTGGTGGCCAGCACCAGCTGCGCGATCGGCAACCCCATGCTGCGGGCGACGTGGCCGGCGCAGATGTTGCCGAAGTTGCCCGAGGGGACGGTGAAGCTGACCTTCTGGTCGTTGGACGTGGTCGCCTGGAAGTAGCCCGCGAAGTAGTACACGACCTGGGCCACCAGGCGCGCCCAATTGATCGAGTTGACCGTGCCGATGCGGTACTTGCGCTTGAACTCCAGGTCGTTCGACACCGCCTTGACGATGTCCTGGCAGTCGTCGAACACCCCCTCGATCGCGAGGTTGTGGATGTTGGCGTCCTGCAGGCTGAACATCTGCGCCTGCTGGAACGGGCTCATGCGGCCATGCGGCGAGGTCATGAACACGCGCACGCCCTTCTTGCCGCGCATCGCGTATTCGGCGGCGCTGCCCGTGTCGCCCGAGGTGGCGCCCAGGATGTTCAGGTCCTCGCCGCGGCGGCCCAGTTCGTACTCGAACAGGTTGCCCAGGAGCTGCATGGCCATGTCCTTGAAGGCCAGCGTGGGGCCGTTGGACAGGGCTTCGAGGAAGACGCCGTCTTCCAGCTTCTTCAGCGGGACGATCTGCCTGGTGCCGAAGACGTCCTCGGTGTAGGTCTTGCGGCAGATCGCGCGCAGGTCCGCCGCCGGGATGTCGTCGATGTACAGCGACAGCACCTCGAAGGCGAGGTCCGCGTAGGACAGCGTGCGCCACTGCGCGAGCGTTGCCGCGTCGACGCGCGGATAGCGCTCCGGCAGGTACAGGCCGCCGTCCGGCGCCAGGCCCTCCAGCAGGATCTCGCAGAAGTGCTTGCGGTCCGGGTGGCCGCGGGTGGACAGGTACAGCATGGTCCTCAGGCCAGTTCTTCCTTGCGGATGCGCGTGATCGGCGCCAGCACCGTGGCCAGCCCCTGCATCTGCGCGATCACCTCGTTCATCGTGCCTTCGCGCACGCTGTGCGTGAGCAGGATCAGGTCGGTCTGCGTGGAGCCCTGGCCGCCGATGGCGGAGGCCTCGCGCTGCAGCATGGCGTCGATGCTGATGCCGGCATGGGCCAGCAGGCTCGCCACCTTGGCCAGCACGCCGGCCTGGTCGGCCACGCGCAGGCGCAGGTAGTAGCTGGTGACGACCTCGCTCATGGGCAGGACCGACTCCTCGCTCATCGCCTCCGGCTGGAACGCCAGGTGCGGCACGCGGTGGGCGGCGTCCACGGTGTGCAGGCGGGTGACGTCCACCAGGTCCGCGATCACGGCGCTGGCCGTGGGTTCGCTGCCCGCGCCCTTGCCGTAGTACAGCGTCGTGCCGACGGCGTCGCCCTGCACCACCACGGCGTTCATGGCGCCTTCCACGTTGGCGATCAGGCGCTTGGCCGGCACCAGCGTCGGGTGCACGCGCAGCTCGATGCCCTTTTCCGTGCGCTTGGTGATTCCCAGCAGCTTGATGCGGTAGCCCAGCTGCTCGGCGTATTCGATGTCCACGGCCGACAGCTTGGTGATGCCTTCGACATAGGCCTTGTCGAACTGCACCGGCACGCCGAAGGCGATGGCGCTCATGATGGTCGCCTTGTGGGCCGCGTCCACGCCCTCGATGTCGAAGGTCGGGTCGGCCTCGGCATAGCCCAGGCGCTGGGCCTCCTTCAGCACCACGTCGAAGTCCAGGCCCTTGTCCCGCATCTCCGACAGGATGAAATTGGTGGTGCCGTTGATGATGCCGGCGATCCACTCGATGCGGTTGGCGGTGAGGCCCTCGCGCAGCGACTTGATGATGGGGATGCCGCCGGCGACGGCCGCCTCGAACGCCACCATCACGCCCTTGGCATGGGCGGCGGCGAAGATCTCGGTGCCGTGCACGGCCAGCAGCGCCTTGTTGGCGGTGATGACGTGCTTGCCCTGGGCGATGGCTTCCATCACCAGGGTGCGGGCGATGCCGTACCCGCCGATCAGCTCGATGACGATGTCGATGTCGGGGTTGGCGAGGATCTCGCGGGCGTCCTTGACCACCTTCGCGCTCTTGCCGACGACGGCTTCCGCGCGGGCGGTGTCCAGGTCCGCGACCATGGTGATTTCGATGCCGCGGCCGGCGCGGCGCTTGATCTCGGCCTGGTTGCGCTTGAGGACATTGAACACACCGCTGCCCACGGTGCCGATGCCCAGGAGGCCGACTTGGATGGCTTTCATTCCGCCTCCCGACGAGCCGCCTCTAGGGAGGCGGGCGCCCCCTCGGGGGGCAGCGGAGACACGTAGTGCGGAGCGTGGGGGCTCATTTTGTATGACGCTTGCGATATTGGTCGAGGAAGCGCGCGATGCGGCCGACGGCCTCGCGCAGGTCGTCCTCGTGCGGCAGGAAGACGATGCGGAAGTGGTTCTGGTCCGGGTAGTTGAAGCCCGAGCCCTGCACCAGCATCACGCGGGTGGCCTGGAGCAGTTCGAGGAAGAACTGGCGGTCGTCCGCGATCGGGTAGACCTTGGGATCCAGGCGCGGGAACATGTACAGCGCCGCCTGCGGCTTGTTGCAGGTGACGCCGGGAATCGCGGTGATCAGCTCGTGGGCCAGGTTGCGCTGGCGCAGCAGGCGGCCGCCGGGACCCACCAGTTCGTTGATGCTCTGGTAGCCGCCCAGCGCCGTCTGGATGGCCCACTGGCCCGGCACGTTGGCGCACAGGCGCATGTTGGAGAGCATGGTGAGGCCCTCCATGTAGTCGGCGGCGGCCTTCTTGTCGCCCGAGACCACCAGCCAGCCGGCGCGATAACCGCAGGAGCGGTAGCTCTTGGACAGCGAGTTGAAGGTGAGCGTGAGCACGTCCTCCGACAGGCTCCCGATGGCGGTGTGCTTCACGCCGTCGTAGAGGACCTTGTCGTAGACCTCGTCGGCGAAGATCACCAGCCCGTGCTGGCGGGCGATCGCCACGATTTCCTTCAGGAGCTCGTCGGAGTACAGGGCGCCCGTCGGGTTGTTCGGGTTGATCACCACGATGCCCTTGGTGGACGGGGTGATCTTGCGGCGGATGTCGTCCAGGTCCGGCATCCAGCCGTTGCCCTCGTCGCACATGTAGTGCACCGGCGTCCCGCCGGCGAGCGCCGTGCAGGCGGTCCACAGCGGGTAGTCGGGCGAGGGAATCAGCAGCTCGTCGCCTTCGTTCAGCAGCGCGTTGGTGGAAATCGCGATCAGCTCGCTGGCGCCGTTGCCCAGCCAGATGTCGTCGAGGGTCACGCCCTTGATCCCCTGCTGCTGGGTGTAGTGCATCACCGCCTTGCGCGCAGCGAAGATGCCCTTGCTGTCGGAGTAGCCCGCCGAGTTCGGCAGGTTGCGGGCCATGTCCTGCTGGATTTCCTCGGGCGCGTCGAAGCCGAAGGGGGCGAGGTTGCCGATGTTCAGCTTGATGATCTTGTGCCCTTCCTCCTCCATCTGCCGGGCGGCGTCCATGATGGGACCGCGGATGTCGTACAGGACGTTGGCAAGCTTGGTGGACTTCAGGACAGGTTTCAAAGGCCCTCCGCAAGGCGGTGACACGAGGTGAAACCTATAATTTGACCATAGATTGCAAGCGGCTCTTCCCGAGGCCGCGGACAACCTCGCCGCCCTTCCCCTTGAAGCTCCAGCCCGATCACTCCGACGCACAGACCATCACCGGCTGCGGCCCCGGCTGGGTGGGCGTCGGCTCGGGTGGCGGCGCGGAAAAGATCACGCACAACGTGGTGCTTGGCTCCCGCGGCGAACGCCTGCCGTGGGCGGAGAGCTACGAGGCGCTCGGTCCCGGGCACTTCGAGCAGCTCGCGGCGCTGAAGGTGGAAGTCGTGATCTTCGGCAGCGGGCCGCGCATCCGCTTCCCCAGGCCGGACTGGATCGCCCCGCTGGTGCGGGCGCGCATCGGCGTCGAGACCATGGACACGGCGGCGGCCTGCCGGACCTACAACATCCTGGCGCAGGAGGGCCGGGAGGTCGCAGTGGCCCTGCTCCTCGATCAACCGTCCTGAGGGACGACGCGCCCAGGAGGCGTTTCGCGGTAAAATCTCGACTTGCGGCCGGGCCTGCGCGAAGCCCCGCCGCCGCCCCCGCAGACTGTCACACAGAACCACACACCGGACCACCAGACCCATGGCGATCGTTGTCAACAAACCCCTTCCAGAATTCGAAGCGAACGCCACGGGCGGCATCAAGGTCACCAACACCTCCCACCTGGGCCAGGTCCTGGTGCTGTACTTCTATCCGAAGGACAACACGCCGGGCTGCACGACCGAGGCGATGCAGTTCCGTGACAAGTACAAGGAATTCGTCAAGGCCGGCGCGGTGGTCTTCGGCGTCTCGCGCGACAACATGAAGTCGCACGACGAGTTCAAGTCGAAGCTGGAACTGCCGTTCGAGCTGATCGCCGACACCGAGGAAAAGATGTGCCACATGTTCGGCGTGGTGAAGAACAAGATCATGTACGGCAAGAAGGTGAAGGGCATCGAGCGCAGCACGTTCCTGGTCGGCGCCGACGGCATCCTGAAGCAGGAATGGCGCGGCCTGAAGGTCCCCGGCCACGTCGACGAGGTGCTGAAGGCGGTCAAGCTGTTGAAGAAGGCCGCCTGAGGCCCCAAGTCCCTGACAGCCGAGCTTTGACGCGCCAGCGCAACAGCGTCGTGTCCGACATTGTTCCGTCACGCGCCCTATGCATAATGGGCTCATGCCGTTGATCCCGACGCGAAGCGTCATCACCGTCAGACCCGAAGAAGCCGCCCGGCCCGCCTGGCGGCTTTTTTGTTTCAGCCGTACCTCAACAGGAAGCCGTACCCTCCATGCCCCTGCCTCCCGCCCCGACCAAGCGCGCTGCCATGCTCCCGCCGGAAGCCTTCGACGCCCCGGCCCGTTCCTCGCACAAGGCGGCGCGAAAATCGGAGGCACCGTCGGCTGAAAGCACGCTGGCGGAGCACCCCCAGGCCCAGGACGATTTCGACCCGCGCGCCGGCGGCGGCGACGTGCCCGCGGGCGCCTACGACACGGACATCGACACCTACCTCGAGGAGCCGCAACCGGCCCGCAAGAACAAGGACGTGACCGTCCCGGCGCCGCAGCCCAAGAAGAAGAAGGCCGCGGGCCCCGCCAAGACCTTCGTGCTGGACACCAACGTCCTGATGCACGACCCGATGAGCCTGTTCCGCTTCGACGAGCACGACATCTTCCTGCCCATGGTGGTGCTGGAGGAGCTGGACGGACACAAGAAGGGCACCACGGAAGTGGCGCGCAACGCCCGCCAGGCCAGCCGCTCGCTGGACCAGCTGGCGAGCGCCCAGGGCGCCGACATCACCCATGGCCTGCGTCTGGACAGCACCGGCCACAAGGAAGCGAGCGGCTGCCTGTTCTTCCAGACCATGCCGCTGTCGCCCACGGGCCTGCCCATGGGCCTGCCGCCCGGCAAGGCGGACAACCAGATCCTGAGCGTCGTGCAGGCGCTGCAGGAGAAGCACGCGCCGCGGCAGGTGGTGCTGGTGTCCAAGGACATCAACATGCGCGTCAAGGCGCGCGCGCTGGGGCTCAACACCGAGGACTACCGCAACGACAAGACGCTGGACGACCTGGACCTGATGTATTCGGGTTCGCTCGCCCTGCCCGCGGACTTCTGGTCCAAGCACGGCAAGACGGTGGAGAGCTGGCAGTCCGGGCAGCACACCTTCTACCGCATCAGCGGGCCCGTCGTCCCCAGCCTGCTGATCAACCAGTTCGTGTACTTCGAGGCGCCCGGCGAGCCTAGCCTCTACGCCCGCGTGATCGAGATCCGCGGCAAGACGGCGGTGCTCAAGACGCTGAAGGACTACGGCCACCTGAAGAACGCCGTCTGGGGCGTGACCACGCGCAACCGCGAGCAGAACTTCGCGATGAACCTGCTCATGGACCCGGAAGTCGACTTCGTCACGCTCACCGGCACCGCCGGCACCGGCAAGACGCTGATGGCGCTGGCCGCTGGCCTGACCCAGGTGCTGGACGACCGCCGCTACACCGAGATCATCATGACCCGCGCCACCGTGAGCGTGGGCGAGGACATCGGCTTCCTGCCCGGCACCGAGGAAGAGAAGATGGGGCCGTGGATGGGCGCCCTCGACGACAACCTGGAAGTCCTGGGCAAGACCGACGGCGCCGCCGGCGAGTGGGGGCGCGCGGCGACCAACGAGCTGATCCGCTCCAAGATCAAGATCAAGAGCATGAACTTCATGCGCGGGCGGACCTTCCTGAACAAGTACGTGATCATCGACGAGGCGCAGAACCTCACGCCCAAGCAGATGAAGACGCTGATCACGCGCGCAGGCCCGGGCTCCAAGATCATCTGCATGGGCAACCTGGCGCAGATCGACACGCCCTACCTTACGGAAGGCTCCTCGGGCCTGACCTTCGCGGTCGACAAGTTCAAGGGCTGGCCGCACAGCGGGCACATCACGCTGGCGCGCGGGGAGCGCTCGCGGCTGGCGGATTTCGCGAGCGAAGTGCTGTAGCCCCGTCATTCCCGCCTCCGCGGGAATGACGGCGTCTCAGCGCATCATGGCCCTGTGCGCCTCCTGCTCGGCTCGTTCCTCCGTGCACGGCGGACAGTTGCTGATCCCCTTCCCCAGCGGGGTGTAGCGCAACACCTTCGACAATCCCTTGCGGCCGGTGGCCGCCCGCGCCACCAGGGTGGTCGCCAGGAAGCCGCCCGCCAGGCGCACGTACCAGCGCCGGTCGTTGCGCGTGTAGTACCAGGCAGCGGCGCCGAGCAGCAACACGATCCAGTGCTCGCCGGGGAAGCCCTTGCGGGCCGCGTCGGCGGCCTTGAGCCTTTCCACCGGCGAGGCATCCTCGGCAATCTCCGGTGGCACCGCTTCGGCCACCGCCGGCGGCGTGGCTTCCGCCAGGGTGGGCATGAGGTCGATCTCTTCCTGGGCCATCGTCTGTCTCCGCGGATCTGCTGGCAAGCAGCATCCCGCGCGGGAACGTCGCGGCACGTAGGAAAGGATCGGCAGACGCCGCCCTAAAAGTCGGCGTTGCCCGTCGCCAGGTTCTCGAACTTGGTCAGCTGCTTCAGGAAGGCCAGCTTCACCGTCCCGGTCGGGCCGTTACGCTGCTTGCTGATGATCACTTCCGAGACACCGGGCTCCTTGGAGTCCTTGTTGTAGTAGTCGTCGCGGTAGATGAACATGATCACGTCCGCGTCCTGCTCGATGGCACCCGATTCGCGCAGGTCCGACATCATGGGGCGCTTGTCCGTGCGCTGCTCCACCGCGCGCGACAGCTGCGACAGCGCGATCAGCGGGCAGCCCAGCTCCTTGGCCAGCATCTTCAGGCCGCGCGAGATCTCGCCCACGGCCGTGGCCCGGTTCTCGTCGCTCATGCCGCCGGAAACGCTCATCAGCTGCAGGTAGTCGACCACGATCAGGCCCAGCTTGCCGCCGCACTGCCGCGCCAGGCGCCGCGCGTTGGCGCGCAGCTCGCTCACCGTGAGGCCGGGCGTCTCGTCGATGTGCAGGGAGATGTTGCGCAGCTTCTCGATGGCTTCCGTCAGGCGCGGCCATTCATCGTCAGTGAGCTTGCCGGTGCGCAGGTGCCCCTGGTCGATGCGGCCGATGGAACCCACGATACGCACCGCGAGCTGCGAGGCGCCCATTTCCATGGAGAACACCGCGACCGGCAGGCCTTCGTTGAGGGCAACGTGTTCGGCGATGTTCACGGCCAGCGAGGTCTTGCCCATCGACGGCCGCGCCGCCAGGATGATCAGGTCACCCGCCTGCATTCCCGACGTCATGCGGTCGAAGTCGTAGAAGCCGGTCGGCACGCCGGTGATGTCGTTCGGGTTGTCGGCCATCTCCTGGACGCGATCCAGGAGCTGCACGACCAGGGTGTCCATCGAGTGGAAGCCCTGCTTGGAGCGCGAGCCCTCTTCCCCGATGTTGAAGATCTTCTGCTCCGCCTCGTCGAGGATCTTTTCGACCGGCTTGCCCTGCGTGTTGAACGACGCGGTCGCGATCTCGTCGCTGGCGGAGATCAGCTTGCGCAGGATGGAGCGCTCGCGCACGATCTCCGCGTAGCGGCGGATGTTGGCGGCGCTCGGGACATACTGCGCCAGCGAGTTCAGGTAGGGCAGCCCGCCGATCTCCTCCGCCTTGCCCTGCGACTGCAGTGCCTCGAAGACGGTGATCACGTCGGCCGGCTTGTTCGCGTTGACCAGCCCCCCGATCGCCGCGTAGATCAGCTTGTGTTCGTAGCGGTAGAAGTTCTCGTCGACCAGCAGGTCGCCGACGCGGTCCCAGGCGCCGTTGTCCAGCAACAGGCCGCCCAGGACGCTCGACTCCGCCTCGATGGAATGGGGCGGGATGCGCAGTTGCGCCACCTGCCGGTCACGCGGGAAGTCGTCGGCGGCGTTCAGGACTGCGGACATGGGTTCACTCTCTCCTCGGGCACGGGGCATTTTCCGCCGCCCCTGTATGCACGTCCAGGGATAACACTGTTGAGTGCCTCTGGGCATCCTGTGGACAGGCGCCGCGAACCCTGTGGACGGGGCGGGGGCCGCCTGGGGACAGGCGGTGGGCAGCACGGGAAAAGAAAAGGCCGCCCGGAGGCGGCCTTTTCTGCGGGCGGGAAGGCTTACGCCGTCTCGCCGTAGACGGTCACGTTGATCTCGACGACCACGTCCGTGTGCAGGGCCACGGAGACGGTGCTGTCGCCGACCATCTTGATCGGGCCGTTGGGCATGCGCACCTGGGCCTTCGCGACCGGGAAGCCCGTCTTGGTGAGCTCCTCGGCGATGTCGAAGTTGGTGACGGAGCCGAACAGGCGGCCGTCCACGCCGGCCTTCTGGGTCAGCTTGACGGTCTGGCCGGACAGCTTCTCGCCTTGCGCCTGCGCTTCGGCGAGCTTGGCGGCGGCTTGCTTTTCCAGTTCGACGCGCTTGGCTTCGAATTCGGCCTTGTTCGCGTCGGTGGCGCGGCGGGCGCGGCCCTGGGGGATCAGGAAGTTGCGGGCGTAGCCGTCACGCACCTTCACGATCTCGCCCAGGTTGCCCAGGTTCACGACTTTCTCGAGCAGGATGACTTGCATGGGCGGATCCTCAGATGCGGTGCTGGTCGGTGTACGGGATCATCGCCAGGAAACGCGCGCGCTTGATGGCGGTGTTCAGCTGGCGCTGGTAGATCGCGCGGGTGCCGGTCAGGCGCGCCGGAATGATCTTGCCGTTTTCCGAGATGAAGTCGCGCAGCGTGTCGACGTCCTTGTAGTCGATCTCTTCGACGCCGGCGACGGTGAAGCGGCAGAAGCGCTTGCGCTTGAACAGCAGCGACTGGGTGTTGCGCTTCGGGCGCTTGTCCTTGTTGAACTTCTTGAATCCGGGCATGGTGGACTCCTATGAATTTGGATCTTGCTGGAATGACTGGATGTGCAGGACCGGGTGCTTGCCGTGGCGGGGGGCGGCGAGGAATCCGGTGAACCGGAAGCTCGTGCCGATCGCCTGCCTGGCGAGTGTTTCCGCATCCGTCCCGAAGGCCACCGCCTTGACTTCCACCCTCACCTGCCGCTTGGCGCCCGCTTCGTGGGCTTCCGACTCGTGTTCGAGCCGCAGGTCGAGGGCCGGGAGTCCGGCCGGCGTGTAGCGCAGGGCTTGGGCCTCCGCGATACGCGCGCTCAGGATCGTCTGGTTCACACCCGGCGAGTGCCGCCGTCGATTAGGACTGGAACTCCGCCTGCTGCGCCTTGCGGGCTTCCTCGCGCTCCACGGTCTTCATCATGGAGGACGGGCCGGTCTCGGCCTTCTTCTTGACCACGGTCAGGTGGCGCAGGACGGCGTCGTTGAAGCGGAAGGCGTGCTCCAGCTCGCTCATCACGGCCTGTTCGGCCTCGATGTTGATGCACAGGAAGTGGGCCTTGGCGAGCTTGTTGATCTGGTAGGCCAGCTGGCGGCGGCCCCAGTCCTCGACACGGTGCACCTTGCCGTTGCCGGCGGTGATCATGCCCTTGTAGCGCTCCAGCATGGCCGGAACCTGCTCGCTCTGATCCGGGTGGATCAGCAAGACGATTTCATAGTGACGCATTGAGACTCCTTGTGGATGCGCGCTGCGTGGTCGCGCAGCGCTTGGAACAGCTGCCCCCGGCGTCAAGACGGAGTGCAGCAGGGAAAGCCGACGATTATAGCCCGGGTGCCGAAGGCCTGCCGGATGACGGGCTCAGCGGGCCTTGAGGACGGCTTCGAGCCGGGCGAACTTCATCGGCCCGACGGCCGCCCGGATGCGCAGCGCCAGGTCCTGGAGTTCTTCCAGGTTGTTGGCGGCTTCCACCGCCAGGTCCAGGTTGCCCCACTTGCCGCCAAGCTCGGCGGTCAGCGCCGTGGCGATGGCGTAGGCCTGCAGGTAGCGGTCCCGCTCCACCCCGCCGGGGCCGGACTCGCTGAAAGGCTGCATCGGGGGCTGGTCGGCGACCAGGCCCAGTTCCATGAGGTACGCGATGTCGGCCCGGGTGACGCCGCCCGGTGCGGTGGCGGCCAGGACCTCGTCCAGGGAGCGCTGGCCGTCGAAGAGGATCAGTGCCGCCCGCTGCCGCGGCGACAGGCCGCTCGCGCGGTCCTTGAGCATACGAAGGCCGGCGTCCGTCTTGGCCAGGGTCATGCGCATTCCTTGCATCTGGCGTTGCCGCCATGAAAAAAGCCCGCGCACGGCGGGCTTTTTCCGTGCGACGGGACCAGCTTAATCGCGGGCGTAGATATCCACGTCCTTGGTTTCCCGGATGAAGAGCATGCCGACGATGAACGTCATCGTCGCCACCACAACGGGGTACCACAGGCCGAAGTAGATGTCACCGGTCGCGGCCACCATGGCGAACCAGGTGGTGGGCAGCAGGCCGCCGAACCAGCCGTTGCCGATGTGGTATGGCAGGCTCATCGACGTGTAGCGGATCCGCGTCGGGAACAGTTCCACCAGCATGGCGGCGATCGGGCCATAGACCATGGTGACCAGGATCACCAGGAACACCAGGATGGCCAGCACCATGCCCGTGTTCATCTTGGCCTTGTCGGCCGGCTGCACCAGGCCCGCGGCCTTGGTTGCTTCACCGACCTGCTTGCGGAAGTCGGCCAGCGCCTTGGCGGAGTCGGGTGCGAAACCGTGGCCTTCGGCGTTGAGCGTCAGCGTCGGCGCGGTGAAGACCTTGTCGCCCATGGTCACGGTCGCAGGCGTGCCGGCGGGCGCGGCCTTGTTCTCGTACGGGATGAAGGACTGGGCCAGCGCGCGCTTGGCGACGTCGCAGGACGAGCGGAAGTCGATCTCGCGGGCGATCGGGCTGCCCTGGAACGAGCAGGTCCCCGGGTCCGCGGTCACGACCACGCGGTTGGCGGCCTGGGCGGCGGCGAGGCCGGGGTTGGCGTTCTTCAGCAGCATCGGGAACACGGTGAAGTAGGTCACCGCGGCGATCAGGCAGCCGGCCATGATGATCGGCTTGCGGCCGATCTTGTCCGACAGCGCGCCGAAGACGATGAAGAACGGCGTGCCGATCAGGAGCGAGCCGGCGATCAGCAGGTTGGCCGTCGTGGCGTCCACCTTCGCGACCGTGGTCAGGAAGAACAACGCCTGGAACTGGCCGGTGTACCAGACCACGGCCTGGCCGGCCGTCAGGCCCAGCAGCGCCAGGATCACGACCTTCAGGTTGCGCCACTGGCCGAAGGACTCGGTGAGCGGGGCCTTCGAGGTCTTGCCCTCGGCCTTCATCTTCTGGAAGGCCGGCGACTCGTTCAGGCTCAGGCGGATCCAGACGGAGACCGCCAGCAGCAGGATCGAGACCAGGAAGGGAATGCGCCAGCCCCAGTCGTAGTAGGCCTTGATGTCCATGTTCTCGCGCACCGCCAGGATCACGAGCAGCGACATGAACAGGCCCAGCGTCGCGGTCGTCTGGATCCACGAGGTGTAGGCACCACGCTTGCCGTGCGGGGCGTGCTCGGCGACGTAGGTCGCGGCACCGCCGTACTCACCGCCCAGCGCCAGGCCCTGCAAGAGGCGCAGTGCGATCAGGATCACCGGCGCGGCGATGCCGATCGCCTTGTACCCGGGCAGCAGGCCGACGATGAAGGTCGACGCGCCCATGATCAGGATGGTCACCAGGAAGGTGTACTTGCGGCCGATCATGTCGCCGAGGCGGCCGAACACCAGGGCACCGAAGGGGCGCACCAGGAAGCCGGCGGCGAACGCGAGCAGCGCGAAGATGTACGCCGAGGTGGGATCCAGGCCCGAGAAGAACTGCAGGGCGATGATCGGGGCCAGGGAGCCGTACAGGTAGAAGTCGTACCACTCGAACACCGTGCCGAGGGAGGAAGCGAAGATGACCTTCTTTTCCTCTCGCGTCATCGGCGTCTTTGCGGCGCCCGACCCCACCGTGGCGGAAGCTGTTGCCATGGGTGTCTCCTTTGTTGGGAAGCCCCAGTGTTGAAACACGCTCTGACACCAGACTGACACGGCGATGCAAGCCGCCCTAGGGCAATCCCTAGGGACGGGGCCGGCGCGACAGCAGGCTGACCGCCCAGGTCACGAGGAAGCCGATCGGCACGCCGAACACGCCCGCGGACAGCGGCTGGATGCCGAACCACAGCTGCTGGCCGGGCGGCAAGCCCCAGAAGGCACGGAAGCCCGGCGCGTTGACGACCATGTAGTAGATCGTGACCCCGAGGCCGGCCAGCATCCCGGCGGAAGCGCCCGTGCGGCTGGTCCCCCGCCACAGGATCCCGAGCAGCATGGCGGGGACGAAGGCGGAGCCGGCCAGCGAGAAGGACGCGGAGACCAGCGAAAGGATCTCGGCGGGTTTGCCACTGGCAACCACGGCGGCGACCAAGGCCACGACCATCAGCGCGAACTTGGACAGGATCACCCGCTGCTCCGGCCGCAGCTGCGGCTTGACCTCGTGCCAGAACAGGTCCCGCACCAGCGCGTTGCTGATCGTGAGCAGCAGGCCGTCGGCGGTGGACAGCGCCGCGGCGAGACCGCCCGCCGCGACCAGGCCCGAGATCACGTAGGGCAGCCCGCCCAGCTCCGGGGTGGCCAGCATGATGATGTCGGCGCCCAGCCGGATCTCGCCCCACTGCAGGATGCGGTCGCCGTTCACGTCCGCCACCGAAATCAGCGAGGGATCGACGCGCGCCCACTGGGCGATCCAGGGCGGCAGCGCGTCGAAGCTGCTGCCCACCAGGTTGTTCATCACCTCGTACTTGACCAGCGTCGCCAGCGCCGGCGCGCTCACGTAGACGAGCGCGATGAAGAACAGCGACCAGGCCACCGAGGTGCGCGCCGCCGAGACGCTGGGCACCGTGTAGTAGCGCGTGAGCAGGTGCGGCAGTCCCGCCGTGCCCACCATCAGGCAGAACATCAGGGCCAGGAAGTTGCGCCGCGTGAGGTTGAAGTCCTCGCGCTCCTGCGGCGACCCGCGCGGGTCGCCTGCGAACGGCTGGCTGTGGCGCGGGATGCCGCCCAGCGGCCGGGCGCGCTCGTAGCTCTCCTGCATGGCGCGCGTCCACTGCTCCCGCGCGCCGGCGGCATCGCGCGGGAGTGCGGCCAACGCCCGGTTGGCGGCGAACACCTGGGCCGAATCGGCCCCTTGCTGCTTCAGCTGGCGCACGCGTTCCTGCGCCGCCGCGCGCTCCCGCGCCAGCGCGCCCTCCACGTCCTGCAGCCGGGCCTCGTAGTCGCGCGCGCGCCGCAGGAAGATGGCGGCCACCTCCTGCTCCTTCGGGTCGTTGGCGAGCTTCTCCTCCAGCGCGCTGATCTTGCGCAGCTGCGTGCCGTACACCAGGGGCGCGGCCGGCTGCCCGAGCTGCTTGTAGGCGAGCCAGGACACCGGCATCAGGAAGGCGAGCAGCATCACGATGTACTGCGCCACCTGCGTCCACGTGATGGCCTTCATGCCGCCCAGGAACGAGCACAGGAGCACGCCCCCCAGCCCCAGCAGGATGCCGATCTCGAACTGCACGCCCGTCAGGCGCGAGGCGATGAGCCCGATGCCGTAGATCTGTGCCACGACGTAGATGAACGAGCACAGCACCGCGGCCAGCGCCGCCACGATCCGCGGGCCGCGGCCGCCGAAGCGCACCTCGAAATAGTCCGGCACGGTGTACAGCTGCAGCTTGCGCAGGTGCGGCGCGATCAGCAGCGCCACCAGGCAGAAGCCGCCCGTCCATCCGAGCACGAAGGCGAGCCCACCGGCCTGCCCCACGCTGCCGCCATAGCCCTGCAGGTACAGGCCGCCGGCCAGGCTGATGAAGGAGGCCGCGCTCATCCAGTCGGCGGCCGCCGCCATGCCGTTGTAGAACGGTGGGATGCGCCGGCCCGCGACGTAGTACTCCTCGGGGTCCGTGGTGCGGCCGCGGATGCCGATCACCGCGTACATCATCACCGTGGAGAAGATGAAGATGGGACCCAGCCAGAACCGCGACAGGCCGTGGTATTCGGCCCAGGCGAGCAGCGCCAGGAAGGCGAGGAAGCTGGCGACGAAGTACGCGAGGATGCGGCCCAGCCGCCGCTCGTAGCGGTTCACCGGGCAGCCTCAGGCACGGTCGCCGTCCTGCACGGCGCCGTCCTCGGGCTGGAGCCGCTGCATGGCCCACGCGTAGACCACCACGATGGCGATGAAGGCGAGCAGCACGCCCTGGGCCGCCAGCCAGTAGCCGAAGGGCCAGCCCAGGACGAGGAAGTCCAGGTCGCGCGCGAAGTAGACGCTGCCGAAGGCGAGGATGGCCCACACCGCGAGCAGGCCCAGCTTGAGGGCCAGGACCTTGGGCGGGGGCGGCGACGTGTCGGGCAGGTCATCCATGGCGCGATCATCGCACCGCGGAGGCGCCCTGCCCCTGAGTGTTTCGCCTCAGCCGGCGAGCTTCTGCCAGGTGGCGATCACGCTGTCCGGGTTCAGCGAGATGGAGGTGATGCCCTGCTCCACCAGCCAGGCCGCGAAGTCCGGATGGTCGCTGGGGCCCTGGCCGCAGATGCCCACGTACTTGCCTTCCTTCACGCAGGCCTGGATGGCCCGCGAGAGCATCGCCTTGACGGCGGGATCGCGCTCGTCGAAGTCCGCCGCCAGCAGCTCCAGGCCCGAGTCGCGGTCCAGGCCCAGGGTGAGCTGGGTCAGGTCGTTGGAGCCGATGGAGAAGCCGTCGAAGTACTTCAGGAACTCCTCGGCCAGGATGGCGTTGCTGGGGATCTCGCACATCATGATCACCTTCAGCTCGTTCTCGCCGCGCTTCAGGCCGTGGTCGGCGAGCAGCTTCGTGACGCGCTCGGCCTGCGACAGCGTGCGCACGAAGGGCACCATGACCTGCACGTTGGTGAGGCCCATCTCCTCGCGCACGCGCACCAGTGCCTCGCACTCCATCTCGAAGGCTTCCTTGAACTCCGCGCTGATGTAGCGCGCCGCGCCGCGGAAGCCCAGCATCGGGTTCTCTTCCTCCGGCTCGTAGCGGCTGCCGCCAATGAGCTTGCGGTACTCGTTGGACTTGAAGTCCGACAGGCGCACGATCACCGGCTTGGGCCAGAAGGCCGCGGCGATGGTGGCGATGCCTTCGGCCACCTTGTCGACGTAGAAGGCACGCGGCGAAGCATGGCCGCGGGCCACCGACTCCACCGCCTTCTTCAGGTCCGCGTCGACGTTCGGGTAGTCGAGGATCGCCTTGGGATGGACGCCGATGTTGTTGTTGATGATGAATTCCAGCCGCGCCAGGCCCACGCCGTGGTTCGGCAGCTGGGCGAAGTCGAAGGCGAGCTGCGGGTTGCCCACGTTCATCGCGATCTTCGTCTGGATCGGGGGCATCTCGCCGCGCTGGACCTCGGTGATCTCGGTCTCCAGCAGGCCGTCGTAGATGAAGCCGGTATCGCCCTCGGCGCAGCTCACCGTCACCAGCGTGCCGTCCTTGAGCGTCTCGGTGGCATTGCCGCAGCCGACAACCGCGGGGATACCCAGCTCGCGCGCGATGATGGCCGCGTGGCAGGTGCGGCCGCCCCGGTTGGTGACGATGGCGCTGGCACGCTTCATCACGGGTTCCCAGTTCGGGTCCGTCATGTCGGTCACCAGCACGTCGCCGGGCTGCACGCGGTCCATCTCCGCGGTGCTGTGCACCAGCCGCACGGGACCCGTTCCCACCTTCTGGCCGATCGCGCGGCCCTCGGACAGCACGGATCCCTTGCTCTTCAATTTGTAGCGCGTCTCGCTCTTGCCCTCGCTCTGGCTCTTCACCGTCTCGGGCCGGGCCTGCAGGATGTACAGCTGGCCGTCGGTGCCATCCTTGCCCCATTCGATGTCCATGGGGCGGCCGTAGTGCTGCTCGATGATCAGCGCGTACTTCGCGAGGTCCTGCACGTCGTCGTCGGTCAGCGAGTAGCGGTTGCGCTGCTCCAGCGGGACGTCGACGGTCTTCACCAGCTTGCCGCTCGCGGCCTTTTCCTGGTCGCTGCTGAACACCATCTGGATCAGCTTGGAGCCCAGGTTGCGACGGATCACGGCCTTGCGGCCAGCCTTCAGCATCGGCTTGTGGACGTAGAACTCGTCGGGGTTGACGGCGCCCTGCACCACCGTCTCGCCCAGGCCGTAGCTGGAGGTGATGAAGACCACGTCGGGGAAGCCGGACTCGGTGTCGATGGTGAACATCACGCCCGCGGCGCCCAGGTCGGAGCGCACCATGCGCTGCACGCCGGCCGACAGGGCGACGCCCTCGTGCGCGAAGCCCTTGTGCACGCGGTAGCTGATGGCGCGGTCGTTGTAGAGGGAGGCGAAGACCTCCTTCATCTTGTGCAGCACGTCCTCGATGCCGACGACGTTGAGGAAGGTCTCCTGCTGGCCCGCGAAGGAGGCATCCGGCAGGTCTTCCGCCGTGGCGGAGGAGCGCACGGCAAAGCTGGCCCCGGCGTTGCCGGCGGAGAGCTTCGCGAATTCGGCGCGGATCTCCTGTTCCAGCTCCGGCGGGAAGGGCTGGGCCTCGACCCAGCCGCGGATCTCGGCGCCGGCGGCGGCGAGGGCCCGCACGTCGTCGGTGTCCAGGGTTTCCAGGCGCTGGCGGATGCGCGCGTCCAGGCCGCCGTGCTTCAGGAACTCGCGAAAGGCATGGGCCGTGGTGGCGAAGCCCGTGGGCACGCGCACGCCCTGCGGCAGCTGCGAGATCATTTCGCCGAGGCTGGCGTTCTTGCCGCCAACCGCCTCGACGTCGGTCATCCTCAGGTTCTCAAACGGAACGACCAGGGCGGTCGCGCTGAAACGGGCAGACATGGGAAAACTCCGGAAGTTGAAAGCGGGTCTGCGCGCAGGCGCATGGAGCGATGGGCGCCCGCCGCGGGGCTTTGTGCTTGTTCGAATGGGCTGCGGCGAGGCATCGGCTCGGGAATTCGGATAATGGGGCGGATTGTAGGTCCCCCATGCATACCCGTACCGTCTTCTTCGTGTCCGATGGCACCGGCATCACCGCTGAAACCTTCGGCAACGCCATCCTGGCGCAGTTCGAGTTCAAGCCCCGGCACGTCCGGCTGCCCTTCATCGATACCGTGGACAAGGCCCACCAGGTGGTGCGGCAGGTGAACCACACGGCCGAGGTCGAGGGGCGCCGGCCGGTGGTCTTCACGACGCTGGTCAACGTGGAGGTGCTGCAGGTGATCGAGGAAGGCTGCAAGGCGATGGTGCTGGACATGTTCGGCACCTTCGTGCGGCCGCTGGAAATCGAGCTGGGGATGAAGTCCAGCCACCGCGTGGGCCGCTTCTCGGACGTGAGCAAGAGCAAGGAGTACCACGACCGGATCGAGGCGATCAACTTCAGCCTGGCGCACGACGACGGCCAGTCCAACGCCGACCTGCAGCAGGCCGACGTGATCCTGATCGGGGTGAGCCGCAGCGGCAAGACGCCCACCTCCCTGTACCTGGCCATGCAGCATGGCCTGAAGGCCGCCAACTACCCGCTGATCCCCGAGGACTTCGACCGCCGCCAGATGCCGCCGGCGCTGCTGCCCTACCGCAAGAAGATCTTCGGCCTCACCATCCAGCCGGAGCGGCTCAGCGAAATCCGCAACGAGCGCCGCCCGAACTCGCGCTATGCCTCGCTCGAGAACTGCCGCCACGAGGTGGGCGAGGCCGAGGCCATGATGCGGCGCGAAGGCATCCGCTGGCTGTCCACCACCACCAAGTCGATCGAAGAGATCGCCACGACGATCCTGCAGGAGATCCGGCCCGAGCGCCTGGAATATTGACCACCCCCGAAGCGCCTGCGGCGCCTCCCCCTCAAGGGGGCGCCACCCGCGGCCCGGCAAAGCCGGCTCCGCGGTGGCACTGGAGCAGACCTGCCTCGACGCCAGCGCTTCGTCCACGGCGCGATAGCCGCCTCCTAAGCCCCCGATGGGACCTTTCAATGGGAAAGGTCCGTGGGAACCCTTATGATTCATAGGCGCGATTCATTGAGAAGCGCATAGCTATAGAGGAAAACAATGTCTTTGATCAACACCCAAGTCCAGCCGTTCAAAACCGAAGCCTTCCACAACGGCAAGTTCGTGCCGGTGAGCGACGATTCGCTGAAGGGCAAGTGGTCCGTCCTGATCTTCATGCCGGCCGCCTTCACGTTCAACTGCCCGACCGAAGTCGAGGACGCGGCCGACAACTACGCCGAGTTCCAGAAGCTGGGCGCCGAGGTGTACATCGTCACCACCGACACGCACTTCTCGCACAAGGTGTGGCACGAGACCTCCCCCGCCGTCGGCAAGGCGAAGTTCCCGCTCGTGGGCGACCCGACCCACACGCTGACGAACGCGTTCGGCGTGCACATCCCGGAAGAAGGCCTGGCGCTGCGCGGCACCTTCATCAACCCGGAAGGCATCATCAAGACGGCGGAGATCCACTCCAACGAGATCGCCCGCGACGTCAAGGAAACCCTGCGCAAGCTGAAGGCTGCCCAGTACACCGCCTCGCACCCGGGTGAAGTCTGCCCGGCCAAGTGGAACGAAGGCGCCAAGACCATCGCCCCGTCGCTGGACCTGGTCGGCAAGATCTAAGCCCACGCTGCTGCACACACCGGCGCATCCGCGCCGGACGCAAGCCCACCAAGGCCCGGGCGTGCCCGGGCCTTGCCGTTTCCGGAACAGAACAGACAAGGAAGTCCCATGCTCGACGCCAACATGAAAGCCCAGCTCGCCGCCTACCTGGAGCGCATGACCCAGCCGGTGGAGATCGTCGCCTCGCTGGACGACACGCCTGCCTCGGCCGAAATGCAGGCGCTGCTGAAGGACATCGCCGAGGCGTCGTCGCGCGTCACGGTCACGCAGACGCGCGGCGGCCCCTACCGCACGCCCTCGTTCCAGATCGTCAAGCCCGGCACGAGCCAGGGCCCGCGCTTCGCCGGCCTGCCGATGGGCCATGAGTTCACTTCGCTGGTGCTGGCCCTGCTGCAGGTGGGCGGCTACCCGCCCAAGGTGGAACAGGCGCTGCTGGAGCAGATCCGCGCGCTGGACGGCGACTTCGAGTTCGAGGTCTACATCTCGCTCACGTGCCACAACTGCCCGGACGTCGTGCAGGCGTTGAATCTGATGGCGATCCAGAACCCGCGCATCAAGGCCACGATGATCGAGGGCGGCCTGTTCCAGGACGAGATCAAGGAACGCGAGATCATGGGCGTGCCCACCGTGTTCCTCAACGGCACCATGTTCGCCAACGGCCGCATGAGCCTGGAGGAAGTCCTGGCGAAGATCGACACTTCCGGCGCCGAGCGCGAGGCGAAGAAGATCGCCGCCAAGGACCCCTTCGACGTCCTGATCGTCGGCGGCGGCCCCGCCGGCGCGGCCGCCGCGGTGTACGCCGCGCGCAAGGGCATCCGCACGGGCGTCGCCTCGGAACGCTTCGGCGGCCAGGTGCTGGACACCCTGGGCATCGAGAACTTCATCTCGGTGAAGGAGACCGAAGGCCCGAGGTTCGCGCTGGCGCTCGAGGAGCACGTGCGCAACTACGACGTGGACATCATGAACCTGCAGCGCGCCAAGGCGCTCAAGCGGGGCACGGATCTCATCGAGGTGGAGCTGGAAAGCGGCGCCACCCTGAAGGCCAGGTCCGTGGTGATCTCCACTGGCGCGCGCTGGCGCAACATCAACGTGCCCGGCGAGAAGGAGTTCAAGAACAAGGGCGTGGCCTACTGCCCGCACTGCGACGGCCCGCTGTTCAAGGGCAAGCGCGTGGCCGTCATCGGCGGCGGCAACTCCGGCGTGGAAGCGGCGATCGACCTCGCGGGCATCGTGGCGCACGTGACGCTGATCGAGTTCGACACCAAGCTGCGCGCGGACGAAGTGCTGCAGCGCAAGCTGCGCAGCCTGGCGAACGTGACGGTGGTGCTGAACGCGCAGACGACGGCGATCACCGGTGACCAGAAGGTGAACGGCCTGACCTACAAGGACCGCGCGAGCGGCGAGGACAAGCGCGTCGACCTCGAAGGCGTGTTCGTGCAGATCGGCCTGGTGCCCAATACCGAATGGCTCAAGGGCACGGTCGAGCTCTCGCGCTTCGGCGAGATCGTGGTCGACGCCAAGGGCCAGACCTCGGTGCCGGGCGTGTTCGCGGCGGGTGACGCCACGACCGTGCCGTTCAAGCAGATCATCATCGCCGCCGGCGACGGGGCGAAGGCGGCACTCGGCGCGTTCGACCACCTGATCCGCAACTGACGGAAGGCGAAAAGGGGGCGCGGGCCCCCTTTTCTTTGCGCCACAATCGCCGCACAAGAGTCACAAGAGAACCCGACCATGCAAGGCGATCCCCAAGTCATCCACCACCTGCAGGCCCAGCTGAAGAACGAACTGACGGCCACCAACCAGTACTTCCTGCACTACCGCATCCTGAAGCACTGGGGGTTCGAGAAGCTGGCGAAGAAGGAATACGAGGAATCGATCGGCGAGATGAAGCACGCCGACCGCCTCATGGAACGCATCCTGATGCTCGACGCCCTTCCCAACCTGCAGGACCTGGGCAAGCTGCTGGTTGGCGAGGACGTGCCGGAGATCCTCGACTGCGACCTCCAGAGCGAGCGCGGCGCCCAGGCCACCGTCAAGGCCGGCATCGCCCATTGCGAATCCGTGCGCGACTACGTGTCGCGCGAGATCCTCGAGGACATCCTGACGGACACCGAGGAGCACATCGACTGGCTGGAGACGCAGATCGACCTGGTGAACCGGGTCGGCCTGCAGAACTACCTGCAGTCGCAGATGGGTGAAGGGTCCTGATTCGCTTGCAGGGTGGTGAAGTTCGCGTTGCTCACCGTCCGCGGCCTGCGGCCGCGCCACCCTACATGGCGCGTAGATACTGTGTTCCTCGTCAAGCCGCGTGAATGGCGGGATTGAAGGGGGTGGCGGATTTGAGAATGCCATAGGCGATTGCCACCATCTTGCGCATCAGGGCGCCCAGGATCAATTTCTTGGGTTTTCCTGCGGCAAGAAGCCGGGCGGCAAAGGCCTTGCCCCAGGGCGTGCGAGACATTGCCGTGACTGCGGGCATGTAAAGGGCCCGGCGGATCTCGCTGTGGCCCATCTTGGAAATGCGCGGCTTTCCATGAACGCTCGAGCCGGAGTCGTGTCTGCGGGTGTCCAGGCCGGCATAGGCAACGGCCTGGCGTGTCTTGGCAAAGCGTAGTGCTCCTCCGTAATGCGCCAGGAACATCGCTGCGGTGCGATCGCCAAACCCGGGGATAGAGGCAAGCAGCTCGCGTTGTTCGCGCAGCGTGGGGTCATCGTCGACGTCCCTGCTGACCTGTCGCGCGATTTCCTCGATCTGCTTGTCCAGGTGAGAGATCACGGCTTCGATGCTGCGTCGCACCTCCTCGGTGGCCGCTACCTCCAGTCGGTTCGTCTCCTGGGTGCGCAAGTCGACCAGCGCTTCGCGGCGGCCCACCAGCGCGCGCAGGCGGCGCACGCTCCTGGACGCCGGCACCCATAGCCGCGGGGCCGTGGTGGCGCAAAACTCCGCGATCACCTTGGCATCCACCGCGTCGGTCTTGGTGCGTACACCCAGCGCGCCGGCGAATTTCTTGATCTGCAACGCATTGACGACGCTTACGGCAAAGCCGTGGTCGGCCAGGTCCTCTGCCAAGCGCTCCCAGTACACCCCGGTAGCCTCCATGCACACGTGGGCGCATTGCACACAGTGCTTGGCCAGCCAGCTGCGTAGCTCGATGAAACCCGCCGGGCTATTAGCCACGACCTTGGTTTTCCACTTGCCCGCCGGCAGCTTCAAGGCCACGTCTACTTTGGCCTTGGCCACGTCTATTCCCACGATGGCCTGGCGGGCCTGCTCACTGGCCATCGGCGCGCTCATCTCCTGTTCCATACCTGGTCAACCTTGTCTATGCGGGCTCCGGCTGCGCCGGGCTTGAAGATACTGTCCGGCCTTTGCGGTTGGACAGGAGAAAAAGAGCGGGCGCCGCTGGATCTACGGGACAGGCTGCAAGCCAAAGGGTGGCGGCGGCGTGCGCCCGCTCCGTCCGGGTTGCCCCGAACGTTTACAACAACGTATGGAACATACAAGGGTGGCGGTGAGCCGAAGGCGAACCCCACCGCGAGGCTTCACCCCCACCCCAGCGCGAGCGCAACGCGGTACGTGACGAACGAGGCGAGGTAGGCCAGCGCGAACAGGTAGCCGGCCATCACCAGCGCCCACTTCCAGCCGCCGGTCTCGCGCTTCACCGTGGCCAGCGTGGCCATGCACTGCGGCGCGAACACGTACCACGCCAGCAGCGACAGCGCCGTCGCGAGGCTCCAGCTGTGGGCGATGATGGGCGACAGCGCTTCGGCCGTCCCCTCGCCCGTGGCCGACAGCGCGTAGACCGTCCCGAGCGCGCTCACCGCCACCTCGCGCGCGGCCAGCCCCGGCACCAGCGCGATGCTGATCTGCCAGTTGAAGCCGATGGGCGCGAGCAGCAGCGAGAGGCCGTGGCCCAGCATGCCGGCGATGCTGTATTCGATCGCCGGCCGCGTCGCGCCTTCCGGCGGCGTCGGGAAGCTGGCGAGGAACCACAGCGCGATCGTCAGCACCAGGATGATGGTGCCGACGCGGCGCATGAAGATCTCCGCCCGCTGCCACAGGCCCAGCGCCACGCTGCGCAGGTGCGGCCAGTGGTACGTGGGCAGTTCCATCATCAGCGGCCGCACCAGGCCGCGCGCCGTCGTGCGCTTGAGGATCCAGGCGACCGCCAGCGAACCGAGGATGCCGGCCAGGTACAGCGCGAACAGCACCAGGCCCTGCAGCTCGAAGCCCGCCAGCTTGCGGTTCGGGATGAAGGCGCCGATCAGGAGCGCATACACCGGCAGCCGCGCCGAGCACGTCATCATCGGCGCGATCATGATCGTCACCAGCCGGTCGCGCGGGTTGGCGATCGTGCGCGTGGCCATGATGCCGGGGATCGCGCAGGCGAAGCTGGAAAGCAGCGGGATGAAGGAGCGGCCCGAGAGCCCCACGCCACCCATGATGCGATCGAGCAGGAAAGCCGCCCGCGGCAGGTAGCCCGACTCTTCCAGCACCAGGATGAAGAAGAACAGGATCAGCACCTGGGGCAGGAACACGATCACGCCGCCGACGCCGGCGATGAGGCCGTCGGTGATGAAGCTGCGCAGGTAGCCCTCCGGCAGCAGGGCGCCCACCTGGTTGCCCAGCCAGGCCGTGGCGGACTCGATCCACCCCTTGGGCGCCTCGGCCCAGGCGAACACCGCCTGGAACACCAGGAACAGCAGGACGGCCAGCAGGACCGGCCCGATCACGGGATGCAAGACGACGCGGTCGATGCGGTCGCTCGCGAGGTGCGGCGCGACCATGTCCAGGCCCAGGCGCTCCAGGATCTGGCGCACGCGCTCGTGGTCCGGCAGTTCGTCGCCCGGCGGCTGGGGCACCGGCATCAGCGTCGTCGTGGGCTGCCAGATCTCGGGCCGTTCCAGGAGCGCGCGCAGTGCCGCGTCGCCGTCGCCCTGCACGGCCACCGTGCTCACGACCGGCACGCCCAGTTCGCTGGCCAGCGCGTCGGGGTCGAGGCGCATGCCGCGGCTCTCGGCCAGGTCCGCCATGTTCAGCGCGACGACGCAGGGCAGGCCCATGCGCTTGATGCCCAGGACCAGCCGCAGGCTGCGGCGCAGGTTGGTGGCGTCGACGACGCAGACCACGAGGTCGGGTCGCTTCTCGCCTCGGGCCGTGCCTTGCAGCACGTCGCAGGTGATGCGTTCGTCGGGGGAGCGCGGGTGCAGGCTGTAGGTGCCCGGCAGGTCCAGGACGCGGACCGTCTTGCCCGAGGGCAGCGCCAGCTTGCCCTCCTTGCGCTCGATGGTCACGCCGGCGTAGTTGGCAACCTTCTGGTTGCTGCCGGTGAGCCGGTTGAACAGCGCCGTCTTGCCGGCGTTCGGATTGCCCACGAGGGCGGCGAGCCGCCCGGGAGGGTGCAGGTGGATGACGGCTTCGGTCATGCGGCGCGGCCGCCGGTGCCCTCGACCTGGATGCAGGCCGCTTCCGCCCCGCGCAGCGCGAAGGTGGACTGGCCGACGCGCACCACCAGCGGGTCGCCGCCTGGAATGCCGCGGGTCATCACCATCACCTGCTCCCCGGGATTGAAGCCGATCTCCTCCAGTTGCCGCGCGCGTTCCGGAGCGCGCGGATCGGTCAGCACACGGTGCACGACGAAGGGCTGGCCCAGCGGCACGCCGTCCAGGGACAGCCGCGAGGGGGCACTGGAGGGAGGCAGTTCGGGCGTGGAGAAAGTGTCGCGTCGCATGGTCGTATCGCGTTGATTCTGCGCATTGTATTGCAAATGCGAGGAATTCGCATTTAGAATCGTCAACTCTTCAACACCGGCCAGCCAGACCGCGCCTCATCGCGCCAGCCAGCCTTCCGAACAACAACCATCCGCCCTCGCGCGGACCCGGAGGCCCTGAATGGCGCAAGACCCGCGCACCCTGTCCGACCCTGCCCTGCTCCCGCTGGGCGCCCTCATGCTCGCCGCTTCCGCCGGCGCCCTCGCGCAATCCGCGCCCGAACCCGCCCGCAACCTGCCGACCGTGACCGTCGTCGACCAGGCCGAAGCGCCCGCCAGCAAGAACGACCTGCGCGTCCGGCGCTCGTCGATCGGCAAGGGCAACCAGGAACTGCGCGACATCCCGCAGACCGTCACGGTGCAGACCGAGCGCCTGATGGAGGACCGCAACTTCGACGACCTGCGCGAAGTGCTGAAGAACACGGCCGGCATCACCTTCCAGGCCGGCGAGACGGGCGAGGAGGACGTGCGCCTGCGCGGCTTCTCGCTGCAGCAGGCCGGCGACATCTACCGCGACGGCCTGCGCGACGCGCCGCTGTACGAACGCGACACCTTCAACGACGACCGGGTGGAAGTGCTCAAGGGATCGGCCTCGATGCTGTTCGGCAAGGGCTCGACCGGCGGCATCGTGAACCAGGTCAGCAAGCAGCCTTTCCTGCTGGACCAGAGCGAGGTCGACTACACGATCGGCGATGGCGGCTTCCACCGGCTCACCGGTGACTTCAACCTCAAGACCGGCGACAGCGCGGCGCTGCGCCTCAACGTGATGGCGCACGACAACGACAACTGGGGCGCCAGCCAGACCAAGACGGGCATCGCCCCGACCTATCGCTGGGGCATCGGCCTGCGCGACGAATTCTCGGTCGGCCTGTACCACCTGCAGATCGAGGGCCGCCCCCTGTACAACCATCCCTGGTTCCTGAGCAACGGCACCTACGGCCGCATCGAGGCGACCCTGCCGGCAAAGAACTACTACGGCCTCGCCAACGACCACCTGGACACGAGCGCCGACTACGTGACCGTCTCCAACGTGCACCGCTTCGACAGCAACGACGGGCAGCTGAAGACGACGCTGCGGCACGGCCACTACGAGCGCGACCTGCTCGCCAGCGCCATCGCGTTCGCGCCCGGCACGACGCGGGACAACCTGAGCGACGCCACGGTGCTGCGCCGCACGCCCAAGGCACGCGTCGGCGAAACCGACCTGACGCAGCTCACGAGCGACTATTCGGGCAACTTCCAGTGGGGCGGCTACCGCCACGACCTGCTCGCCGGCCTGGACACCTACCGCGAGGAAGCCAAGCGCAACAACAATGCGACGGCCGGACTCGCCGCGGCGCCGACCACGCTGGTGGGGACGCCCAACGACGGCGCCGTGCGCCCCGACACCCGCCCGCCGCTGCAGTTCACGACTTACAACGCGCAGAACCTGGGCCTGTACGCGCAGGACACGCTGTCCCTCACGCCCGCCGTGAAACTGGTGGGCGGCCTGCGCTTCGATCACTTCACCGCTTCGTACCGCAGTACCGCCGGCGTCGAGACGAGCGCCCGCGACGAGAACCTCTGGTCGCCGCGCGCGGGCGTGCTGTACCAGCCGAGCGCGATCGAGAGCTACTACGCGTCCTTCGGCACCTCGTACAACGTCTCGGCGGATACCTACCAGTTCACGCCGGCGGCACCGGCCAATTCCCGCGGGGCCAACACGCCGGCCGAGAAGAGCCGCAACCTCGAGATCGGCGGCAAGTGGGAGCTGTTCGAGAAGCGCGCCCTGCTCGGGATCGCGGCCTTCTACAGCGAGAAGTACAACGAACGCAACACCGACCCCGACACGGCGGCTGCGCAGGAACTGCTTTCCGGCAAGCGCCACGCCGCCGGCATGGAGTTCAACCTGGCGGGCCGCATCAACGCGAAGTGGGACGTCTTCTTCAACCACAGCTGGATTCCCGACGCGAAGATCGACAAAAGCAACACGGCGCTCGCGGCCAGCGGCACCGGCGCGCAGGTGCAGGGCGACCGCCCCGGCCTCACGCCCAGGAACAGCGGCAGCCTGTGGACCACCTACCGCCTGCTGCCCCCGGTCCGCGTGGGCTTCGGCCTCAACTGGCGCGGCGAGCAGCAGCCCGATGGCGCGCGCCACGTGACGGCGCCCGCGTTCGTGACGGCGGACGCCATGGCCGAATACACCTTCAGCGAGACCTGGTCGGCGAAACTCAACGTGACCAACCTCACCGACAAGCTGTACGCTGACGCGCTGTACCGCGGGTTCTACGTGCCCGGCGCGCCGCGCCGCGTCCAGCTCACCGTGAAAGCCATGTTCTAGCGCACCATGCTGCTGCACCTGAAGTCCATCCTGGGGCCGGACGACATCGCCCTGGCGCGCTCGCTGCTCGGCGACGACGCCCCCTGGGTGGACGGGCGCAGCAGCGCCGGCGCGCAGGCACTCGCTCAGAAGAACAACGAGCAGCTGGCGCAGGAGAGCCCGCGGGCGGCGCAACTGCGCGCCCTGGTGCTCGCGGCGGCGCGGCGCGAGCCGCTGTTCTTCTCGGCCGCCCTGCCGCGCAAGATCTTCAATCCGCTGTTCAACCGCTACACGGGCGGCAGCAACCATTACGGCAGCCACATCGACAACGCGGTGCTGCACTCGCGCGACCCCGACCAGTGGGTGCGCGCGGACCTCTCGTGCACGCTGTTCCTGTCGGACCCGCAGGACTACGACGGCGGCGAGCTCACGATCCACGGGCCCGAGGGCGAGCGCCGGATCAAGCTGCCGGCGGGAGACCTCGTGCTCTATCCGGCCTCCACGCTGCACGAGGTCACGCCGGTCACGCGCGGCACGCGGCTGGCAAGCTTCTTCTGGATCGAGAGCATGGTGCGCAGCACGGAGCAGCGCCAGTTGCTGTTCGAGATGGACATGGCCCTTCTCCAGCTGCGCGCGCGCGGCAGCCAAGACAACCCGGCCCTGGTGCAGCTCACGGGCACGTACCACAACCTGCTGCGCATGTGGGCGGCCACGTGAACGGCCCCGCCCTGCAAGGCGTGCCGGAAGGCGTGCGCCGCGTGGCGGACTATGAATCCCATGCGCGGGCCGTGTTGACGCCAGAGGCGTGGGCGTATTTCTCCGCGCAAGCAGGCGACGGCTCCACGGCGCGTGCCAACGCAGTGGCCTGGGACCAGTGGGCCGTGGTGCCGCGCGTGTTGCATGGCGTGCGGCAGGTCGACCTGGCCACGACGCTGCCCGGATGCGCCCTGCCCTGGCCGGTGCTGGTCGCGCCCATGGCCTTGCAGCGCCTGGCGCATCCCGACGGGGAGGTGGCGACGGCGCTGGCGGCATCCGCGCTCGGCGCGGGCTTCGTGCTCGGGAGCCAGTCCAGCGTGGCCATCGAAACGGTCGCGGCCGCCTATGGTCCGTCCTCGCCCGGGCGGGGCCCCCTCTGGTTCCAGCTCTATCTGCTGCCGGACCGCGGCGCCACGCTGGCACTGGTGCGCCGGGCGGAGGCGGCCGGTTGCCAGGCCCTCGTGCTGACCGTCGACGCCGGCGTGCGCGCGGCGCGGCCGCTGCGGCTGCCCGCCGACGTATCGGCCGTCAACCTGCCACCGGCGCCGGTGGCGCCACAGTCGCTGGAAACGCTGTTGGCCCAAGCCGCGACCTGGGACGACGTCGCCTGGCTGCGCAGCCAGACCCGCCTGCCGGTGCTGCTCAAGGGCGTCCTGCACCCCGAGGATGCACGCGAGGCGCTCCGGCACGGCGTTGCCGGCGTGATCGTCTCCAACCACGGCGGGCGTGTCCTCGACGGCGCCCTTGCCACGGCACAAGCCCTGCCTGCGATCGCCGACGCCGTCGGCGGCGCGCTGCCGCTGCTGGTGGACGGCGGCATCGCCCGGGGCACGGACGTGCTCAAGGCGCTGGCGCTCGGCGCTCGTGCCGTGCTGGTCGGCCGGCCGGTGCTGTGGGGACTCGCCACGGCCGGCCCGGCGGGCTCCGCGCACGTCCTGCGCCTGTTGCGGGACGAGCTGGAGCTCGCCATGGCGCAGTGCGGGGCCGCCTCTCCGGATCGCCTCCGGACGGGCCTGCTGCAGCGGGCGGTCGGACGGCACCAGTGACAGCAGGGTTTTTGCTATCGCCGCGATTGCAAATGCGAAGGATTCGCATTTATACTGGCGCCACTTTCAATCGCCAGCCAAAGCCCGAACCATGATCGTCTGTGTCTGCCGCCGCGTTTCCGATCGCGAGATCGCCCGCCACGCCCGCGCCGGCATGAGCTTCGACGACATCCAGTTCGAGCTCGGTGTCGCGACCCAGTGCGGCAACTGCGAGAGCTGTGCCCGCGACGTGGTCGCCCAGTGCAACGCAGTGCATCCCGTCGCCGCCGTCGAGGGAGAGTCGCGCAGCCACACCGTCCAGCTCGCCGCCCGGATCACGGAGAGCGCGGCATGGCCTTCTTCCCCGTCCTGCTGATCAGCCTGATCCTGGTCCTCGCCGCCGCGCGCTGGGCCTGCGCCGACTGACCCTATGCTGTCCGCATGAGCGAGCTGTCCCTGCCCTCCCACCGACCCTCGCCCGGCGCGCGCCGCAACGTGGCGATCGCGGCCGGCGTCGTCGCCTTCCACGTCGCCGCCCTGTGGGCGCTGCAGACGGGCCTGCTGCGCCGCGCCGTCGAAGTGATCGTGCCGGTGGAAGTCCTGAGCGAAATCATCACGCCGCCGGCACCGAAGATCGAGCCGCCGGTGCCGCAGCCCAAGCCGCCCGAGCCGATCCCCCAGCCGGTGGTCCCGCGCAAGCACGTGGCCCCGGCGCCCGCACCCAAGCTCTCGGCCACGCCGGACCCGACGCCCGCACCCGAAGCCCCCACGGCCACCGCGGAACCGCAACCCGCACCGCCGCCGGTGAGCGCCCCGGTCGCCGTCGCGCCCGCCGCGCCCCCGCAGCCCGCCAGGGTCGAACTGCCTTCGAGCAGCGCCGACTACCTGCAGAACCCCAAGCCCGCGTATCCGCCGGTCAGCAAGCGCCTCGGCGAACAGGGCAAGGTGGTCCTGCGCGTCCTGATCGGCACCGACGGCACCGCGCAGGATGCGCAGGTGAAGGAATCCAGCGGCTACGACCGCCTGGACCGCGCGGCCCTGGAAACGGTGCGCAAATGGCGCTACGTGCCCGGCAAGCGCAACGGCGTGCCGGAAGCCATGTGGTTCAACGTCCCGATCCATTTCGTCCTGGAGTAGAGAAGAACATGAACGCCGAACTCGGCCTCGCCCACCTGTGGAACCAGGGGGACATCGTCACCAAGGGCGTGGCGCTCATCCTGCTGGTGATGTCGCTGTCCTCCTGGATGGTGATCCTGATCAAGGCACTGGACCTGCGGCGCTACCTGCGGCAGTCGCGCAGCATCGAGAGCTTCTGGCACTCCGCCGACTTCGCCGATGGCCTCAACAAGCTGGGCACGGACCCGGCCAATCCCTTCCGCGCCCTGGCACTGGAAGGCCGCGAGGCGGCCGCGCACCACAACGCGCAACCGCAGCTGCATGACTCGCTCGGCGCGAGCGACTGGCTCACTCGCGCGATGCGCAACTCCATCGACGAATCCACGGCGCGCCTGCAGGCCGGACTCGCGGTGCTGGCGTCCGTGGGCTCCACCGCGCCGTTCGTGGGCCTGTTCGGCACCGTCTGGGGCATCTACCACGCGCTGCTGGCCATCGGCACCGCGGGCCAGGCGACCATCGACAAGGTGGCCGGTCCCGTGGGCGAGGCGCTGATCATGACGGCGCTGGGCCTGGCGGTGGCCATTCCCGCCGTCCTGGGCTACAACGCCCTGGTGCGCGGCAACAAAGGCGTCCTGTTCAAGCTGAACCGCTTCGCCCACGACCTGCATGCCTACTTCGTCACCGGCGCCCGCGTGTCGGCGACGGATGCAGGCAAGGTCGTCGCCATGAAAAAGGGATCCTGAACATGGCCTTCGGCACCCAGGACGACACGGACGACGTGATGAACGAGATCAACATGACGCCCCTGGTGGACGTCATGCTGGTCCTGTTGATCATCTTCATGATCACCGTGCCGGTGATGAAGCATTCGGTGAACGTCGACCTGCCGCGCGCCAGCAGCCATCCGGAGGACGCGAAGCCGCAGACGGTGCGGCTGTCGGTCGACGCCGAGGGCCAGTACTGGTGGAACGAGGCGCGGGTCCGCGACGAGGACCTCCCGCGCATGCTGCGCGCCGAGGCCGCGCGCGACCCGCAGCCGGAGCTGCACATCCGCGGCGACAAGAGCGTGCGCTACGAACGCGTGGCGCAGGCGATGTCGGCGGCGCAGGCGGCGGGGCTGCGCCGCATCGGCTTCATCACGGAACCCAAGGCGCCGTGATGGACCGCTGCAGCCCTCCCGCGCTCGCGCCGGACGAACCCCGGGCGCTGCCTGCGAGCCCGGCCTGCGCGCAGCGCCCGCCCGTCCCCAGCGAGCAGCTGCTGCAGGGCCGGCGGATGGTCGAAATCGCCCACAACGGCGAGGTCTACCGCCTGCAGGCCACGCGCCTGGGCAAGCTGATCCTCACCAAGTGACGGGCGGCGTCATCCCCGCCCAGGCAAGGATCCAGCCCTCTCAGAGCTTCAGCGCCGCGATGCCGGCGCGGGCGATCTGCGCGTCCTCCGTGGACTTCACGCCGCTCACGCCGACGGCGCCGATGCACACGCCGTCCTTCATGATCGGCACGCCGCCTTCCAGCATGCCCTGGATGGCCGGCGCGCTCAGGAACGACGTGCGGCCGCCGTTGATGATCTCTTCGTAGGTGCGGCTTTCGCGGCGGCCCAGGGCCGCCGTATGGGCCTTGGCGGGCGCGATGTGCGAGGACACGGGCGCGGCGCCGTCCAGGCGCTGCAGCCACAGGAGATGGCCGCCGTCGTCGACGATGGCGATGGTCACGGCCCACTGGTTGGCGACGGCCTCCGCCTCGGCGGCGGCGGCGATGGCCTTGACGTCGGACAGTTCGAGGGCGAAGCGGTTTTTCATGGCGGATGCGATGCAGGAACAACAGAAGAAGCGGCGAGCATAGCCGCTCGCCGGCTGCCTGTTGCCGGGTTGGCGGGGAACCCCCCTAGAATGCGCTCATCTAACGGCCGTCAAGGCTTCAGGAGAGACCCGCCATGAACGACCCGATCCAGACCGTGCCCGCCTACGGCTACGCCTCCGCGACGACGCTGGAACAACGCAACAAGGTCCTGCGCAACACCTACTGGCTCCTCGCATTGAGCCTGATCCCCACGGTGCTCGGCGCCTGGCTGGGGGTCGCCACGGGCATCACCCGCGGGCTGACCGGCGGCCTGGGGCTGATCGTCTTCCTGGGCGGCGCCTTCGGCTTCATGTTCGCCATCGAGAAGACCAAGGAATCGTCCGCGGGCGTGCCGGTGCTCCTCGCCTTCACCTTCTTCATGGGCCTGATGCTGTCGCGGCTGCTCGCGCTGGTGCTGGGCATGAAGAACGGCACCGGCGTCGTGATGACCGCCTTCGGCGGCACGGCTGCGGTGTTCTTCGTGATGGCGTCGCTGTCCACGATGATCAAGCGCGACCTCTCGGGCATGGGCAAGTGGCTGTTCGCCGGTGCCCTGGTCATCATGGTCGGCGCGATCATCAACGTGTTCCTCGGCTCCACCATGGGCATGCTGGTGATCAGCACCCTGGCGATCGGCGTGTTCAGCCTGTACATGCTGTACGACCTGAAGCAGATCGTCGACGGCGGCGAAACCAACTACATCTCGGCCACGCTGGCGATCTACCTGGACCTGTTCAACATCTTCCAGAGCCTGCTCGTGATCCTGGGGATCACCTCCGGCGATGACTGATGACAAATGACAAATGACAAAGGGGCCCCGTGGGGCCCCTTTTCGTTGGTCATCTGCCATTCGTCATTCGTCATTCGCGGTCGAAGACCGCGATCGACTCCACGTGCGCCGTGTGCGGGAACATGTTCACCACCCCCGCCGCCTTGCAGGCATAGCCCGCCTGGTGGACCAGCAGGCCGGCATCGCGCGCCAGCGTCGCCGGATTGCAGCTGACGTAGACGATGCGCTTCGGCGGCACCCAGCCGCCCGTGCGCAGGGCCGGGTCCTGGTGCAGTTCGGCAAGCGCCTTGGCCAGCGCGAAGGCGCCTTCGCGCGGCGGATCGACCAGCCAGCGGTCCGCCCGCCCGTCGGCCACCAGCTGCTGCGGCGTCATCTCGAACAGGTTGCGGGCCGCAAAGGTGGTCGGCGCCAGCGGTGCGGACCGCGCTTCCTGGTTGCGGGCGAGGTTCTCGCGCGAGCGGGCCACCAGGGCCTCGCTGCCCTCGATGCCCAGCACCGCGCCGGCCTGCGTGGCCAGCGGCAGCGTGAAGTTGCCCAGGCCGCAGAACCAGTCGATGATCCGCTCGCCGCCCCGCACGCCCAGCAGCCGCACGGCCCGCTCCACCAGCACGCGGTTGATGTGCGGGTTGACCTGGGTGAAGTCCGTCGGCTTGAACGGCATCGTGATGCCGAACTCGGGCAGCGTGTAGGCCAGCTCGGCGCCGCCCTCGTCCAGCAAATGCACCGTGTCCGGCCCCTTGGGCTGCAGCCACCACTGCACGCCGGCGGCGGCGTGCTCGCGCGCGAAGGCACGCAGCTTCGCCACGTCGCCCCCCGACAGCGGCTCCAGGTGCCGCAGCACCAGCGCCGTCACCTGGTCGCCCACGGCCAGCTCGATCTGCGGGCAGGTCTCGATCGCGTCCATGGACCCGATCAGCGAGCGCAGCGGCAGCAGCAGGTCGCTCACGTGCTTCGGCACCACGTGGCATTCCCGGATGTCGGCCACGTAGCGGCTCTTGCGCTCGTGGAAGCCCACCAGGACCGCCTCCTTCTTCCGCACGTGCCGGACGCTGAAGCGCGCGCGCCAGCGGTAGCCCCAGTCGGGCCCCTGGATGGCCGGCAGCAGCGTTTCGGCCCGCACCTTGCCCAGGTGCCAGAGGTTGTCCTCCAGCACCCGCTGCTTGATCGCGAGCTGGGCGCCGACGTGCAGGTGCTGCATCTTGCAGCCGCCGCAGGCCCCTTCGTGCAGGCCGAAGTGCGGACAGCGCGGACGGACCCGTTGCGCCGATTCGCGATGGACCTGCACCAGGGAGGCCTGCTCCCAGTTGTTCTTCTTCCGGTGGACGTTGACGCTCACCCATTCGCCGGGCAGCGCGCCGTCGACGAACACCACCTTGCCGTCCGGGCGCCGGGCGACGCCCTGCGCCTCGATGTCCAGCGATTCGATCTGCAGCCAGCCTTCGGGGTGCGGGGCCGGCGACTCCTTGTCACTCATGCCCCGATTGTCTCAGGCCGCGGGGTCAGGCCCAGGCAGCGAGGTATTCCTGCCAGTGCGATTCGTCGGGCGCCAGGGTGCCCAGCGTCTGCTTCACGAGGGCGATCTCCTGGTCGTACTCGGCCTCCGTCAAGCCGCAGCGCATCTTCTGGAAGCGGCAGTACAGCAGGTAGGTGTTCATCACGTCCGTCTCGCAGTAGCGCCGGATGTCCTCCAGCTTGCCGCCCAGGTAGGCCTCGTAGACCTTGGAACCATCCATGCCCAGCTTGCCGGGGAAGCCGCACAGCTTGGCCATGGCATCGAGCGGCGCATTGGCGCGCGGCTGGTACATCGCCAGCAGGTCCATCAGGTCCAGGTGGCGCATGTGGTAGCGGCTGATGTAGTTGTTCCACTTGAATTCGCGGTCGTCCGCAGTGCCGCCTTCGCCCATGCACCAGTAGCGGTCGGCCGTCACGCCGTGGCGCAGCCCGCGCCAGTGCAGCACCGGCAGGTCGAAGCCGCCGCCGTTCCAGCTCACGAGCTGCGGGACGTGCTTGTCCACCGCGTTGAAGAAGTTCTGGATCACCCGGCCTTCGCTCGCGTCGTCCCGATCCACGAAGGAATGGACCCGCAGGCCCTCGGCGTTGCGGAATACGCAGCTGATCACCAGCACGCGCTGCAGGTGGTGCGGCATGAAGTCGCTCTGGCCGTTGTCCTTGCGCTCCTGCACCCAGCCGGCGTAGACCTCCTGGTCACTGGCGCCGGCGGGGACGTCGCGCAGCTGGCGCAGGCCCGCAACGTCGGGAATGGATTCGATATCGAAGACTAGGACGGGCCACGGCATGGCCCGACTTTAGCAGCAGCCCTAGAACAGCGAGTCACGGTCCACGCCGCTGCGCACCATCTGCCGTTTGAGCTTCGACAGGGCCTCGTTCTGGATCTGCCGCACGCGCTCGCGCGTGAGGCCGAGGCGGTCGCTCAGCACCTCCAGCGTCTCCGGCTCGCGCTGGTGCAGGCCGAAGCGGCCTTCCAGCACCTCCTTCTCGCGGTGCGTGAGCGTGTCGATCCAGTTGGCGAGCAGGCGTTCGACCTCGTGGTTCTGGGTGACGCCCGTGGGGTCCACGGCCATCTCGTCGGCCATGAAGTCGGCGAGCGTGTGTTCGTCCTCGGAGCGGTCCACGACGGCGTCCAGCGACTTGGGCGTCTCCGCCATCGCCAGCAGCTGCGCGACCTCCTGCACGTCGCGCCCGAGCAGCGCCGCGACGTCCTCGACCCGCACGCCTTCGCCGTCGCCGCTGCGGCCGGCCATGAAGGCGGGATCGTTCTCCAGCGTGCGCCGCGCGCGCAGCACCTGCTGCAGGTCGCGCACCACGTGCACGGGCAACCGGATCACGCGGCCCTGGTTCATCACCGCGCGCTCCACCGCCTGCCGGATCCACCACGTCGCATAGGTCGAGAAACGGAAGCCGCGCTCCGGCTCGAACTTGTCGATCGCGTGCATGAGCCCGAGGTTGCCCTCCTCGATCAGGTCCGACAGCGGCACGCCGCGCCCGAGATAGCCCTTGGCGATGCTCACCACCAGCCGCAGGTTGTGCTCGATCATGGACTGCCGCGCGTGGAAGTCGCCGGCACGCGCGCGCGTGGCCGTCTCGAATTCCTCCACCGCGGTGAACAGCGTCGTGCGGCGCACGTCGCGCAGGTACAGCGTCAGCGTGTCGCTGCTCTCGCCCGACAGGTCGGTGGAGAGTTCGCGCAGCGGGATCTCGGCGACGGCTTCGGACGCGGGGGCCTGCGGCTCATCCGTGGGAACACCGTCCGCATCGGGGCGGGCGCCTCCAGGCGTCGGAAGACCGTGCCCGTTGCGCCGCTTCATCGCTATCTCGGTGGCAGGTACCTTGTGGGGTCGACCGGCTTGCCCTGCCGGCGGATCTCGAAATGCAGCTTCACGCGGTCGGTGTCCGTGGACCCCATCTCCGCGATCTTCTGGCCCTTGCGCACGGTCTGGTCTTCCTTCACCAGGAGTGCCTGGTTGTGCGCGTAGGCCGTGAGGTACGTGTTGTTGTGCTTCAGGATGATCAGGTTGCCGTAGCCACGCAGGCCCGCGCCTGCGTAGACGACACGCCCGTCGGCGGCGGCCAGCACCGGGTCGCCCGCGCGGCCCGCGATGTCCACGCCCTTGTTCTTCTGCTCGTCGAAGCCGGCGAGCACCGTAGCCGCGCCCGTCGTGGGCCAGCCCCAGGGGATCTCGTCGTCGGGACCGGCGGAAGAAGGCGGCGGATTCGCGGGTGCGCTGCTCGGCGCGGCCGCGCTCGTCGTGCCATGGGCGGGGCCGCTGGACGCGACCGCCGGAGGCGGGGCGGACGCGGCAGCCACCGGCGCGGAAGCCGCGGGCGCAGCGGCCACCGCTCCCGCGGGCGGCGCGACGCGCAGCACCTGGCCCACTTCGATCACGTTCGGGTTGTCGAGGTTGTTCCAGCGCGCGATGTCACGCCAGTTCTGTCCCGACTCCAGCGCGATGCGCAGCAGCGTGTCGCCGGGACGCACCGTGTAGTAGCCCGGCTTGCCGGCGTTTTCCGCACCGGGCAGCGCAGCCGCGGCACGCGGTGCCTCGGTCGCGGGCACACCCTGGCGCACGCCCATGCGGTCTTCCACCGGCGCCGGCGTGCGGCGCGGCGAGGCGCACGCGGCAAGCATGGCGCAAGCCAGCCCCAGCCACAACCACTTCACTGCGCGCTCGCGCCACTGCATTGATTCAATCCTCATGCGATGCCCGATTTTAGGGGGACAAAGTGAACCCCCTCAAGAACCGATTGGGAGAGCCGTCCGCCCATCTTGTCGATCACGACCAGCGCCTGCTGGCGATTCGGCATGACCATGGGCGCAACGATGCGACCGCCCTCGGCAAGCTGATCGGTCCAGTTCGCAGGCACTGCTTCGCCGCCTGCCGCTGCAATGATGCCTGCATACGGCGCGCCCTGCGCGAATCCCGCCATGCCGTCGCCGAACATCAGGTGGACGTTCGCGAGCCGGAAGGCGCGCAGGTTCGCGCGCGCGCGGTCGTGCAGGCCGCGCAGGCGCTCGATGCTGTACACCTCGCGCGCCACCTGGCTCAGCACCGCGGCCTGGTAACCGCATCCCGTGCCCACTTCGAGCACGCGGCCCAGCCGCCCGCCGCCGGCGCCGCGGGCGCCGAGCAGCAGCTCGATCATGCGTGCCACCACGCTCGGCTTGGAAATGGTCTGGCCCAGCCCGATCGGCAGGCTCGTGTCCTCGTACGCCTGGTTCACGAGCGCACTGTCGACGAAGCGATGACGCTCCACCGCATTGATCGCGGCGAGCACGCGCGCATCGGACACGCCCTGGGCCGCGATCTTCTGCACCATGTTCGCACGCACTGCGTGCGAGTCGAGGCCGAGGCCCGCGGGAGAAACCGTGGCCGGCGCCTTCGCCGCTGGCGCGCGTGCAGGCGCCGAGGGCGCGGTCGACAGCCGTGCCGGGAACCCGGGGCGCCGGGTCATGCCTTGCCCTCGTCTTGCGGCAGGCGCGACGCCGTCTGGGCCCAGTAGCCCAGCGCCTCGTGGTCCGTGAGGTCCACCTTCAGCGGCGTGATGGTCGGATGGCCTTGCAGCGAAGCGTGGAAGTCGGTTCCTTCCGCATCGTCCTTGGGCAGGCCCGCGCCGCCGATCCAGTACATGACCTCGCCCCGCGGGCTCGTCTGCGAGATGACCTTCTCCGCCGCGTGGCGGCGCCCGAGCCGGCACACCTTGAAGGGCTTCAGCTCCTCGTAGGGCCGGTTGGGGATGTTCACGTTGAGCAGCCAGTGCGCATCGTCGGTGCGCCGGCGCTCGGTGAGGAACTGCACCAGCTCGCGCGCCTTGCGCGCAGCCGCCTCGAGGTTCGACCAGCCCTTCTCCGTCTGCGAAAACGCGATCGCCGGAATGCCGAACAGGTAGCCTTCCATCGCGGCGCCCACGGTGCCGGAATAGATGGTGTCGTCGCCCATGTTCGCGCCGTTGTTGATGCCGCTCACCACCAAGTCGGGACGGTAGCCGAGCAGGCCCGTGAGGGCGATGTGCACGCAGTCCGCCGGCGTGCCGTTCACGTAGCGGAAGCCGTTGGCCGCGACGTTGACGTACAGGGGCGCATGCAGCGTGAGCGCATTCGACTTCGCGCTGTTGTTGTGCTCGGGGGCGACCACCTCCACCTCGCCGAGGTCACGGATCGCCTCGTACAGCGCCACGATGCCCGGTGCCTGGTAGCCGTCGTCGTTGGAGAGCAGGATCTTCATCGGCTGCCGATTGTAGGCTGGGGTCGCCGCAGGGACATGGCGGGCCGCGCCGCCCTGCCTATGATCGAGTTCACGAAAGGAGCCGCCATGCATGCCTGGCTTTGCGAGAACCCCGTCGGCGTCGACGCGCTGCAATGGAAGGAACTGCCCACGCCGCAACCCAAGGCCGGCGAGGTGCTGGTCGAGATCAAGGCCGCGAGCCTGAACTTCCCCGACCTGCTGATCGTGCAGAACAAGTACCAGCACAAGCCGGCCCTGCCCTTCGTGCCCGGCTCCGAATACGCGGGCGTGGTCGCCGCCGTCGGCGAAGGCGTGACGCACCTGAAGGCGGGCCAGCCGGTCGCGTGCCTTTCCGGCACCGGCGGCTTCGGCACGCACACCCTCGCCCCGGCAGCCCTGTGCATGCCGCTGCCGCCCGGCTTCCCCTTCGTCGATGCCGCGGCCTTCATCATGATCTACGCGACCTCGCACCATGCGCTGGTCGATCGCGCGCAGTTGCAGGCGGGCGAGGCCGTGCTGGTGCTGGGCGCGGCCGGCGGCGTGGGCACGGCCGCGATCCAGATCGCCAAGGCCATGGGCGCGCGCGTGATCGCCGCTGCGTCCACCGACGAAAAATGCGCGCTGTGCCGCGAGCTCGGCGCCGACGCCACGATCAACTACACGCAACACGGGGTGCCCACCGCCTTCCGCGACGCCGTCAAGGAGGCGACCGGCGGCAAGGGCCCGGACGTCATCTACGACCCCGTCGGCGGCGACTTCGCCGAGCCGGCCTTCCGCTCCATCGCCTGGCGCGGCCGCTACCTGGTGGTGGGCTTCGCGGCCGGCCCCATCCCGAGCCTGCCGCTGAACCTGCCGCTGCTCAAGGGCGCATCGCTCGTCGGCGTGTTCTGGGGCGACTTCGCGAAGCGCGAACCCAAGGCCAATGCGGCCATGATGCAGGAGCTGGCCCGCTGGTATGCGCAAGGCAAGGTCAAGCCCGTGATCGACCGCACGATGCCCATGGCACAGCTCAAGGAAGCCTATGCGCGCATGGGGTCGCGCGAAGTGAAAGGCAAGCTGGTGCTGGTGAACGCCTGAAAGCCTTGCGCAGCTCGCGCTATAATCTCGGGCTTACGGTGGCTGTAGCTCAGTTGGTAGAGTCCAGGATTGTGATTCCTGTCGTCGTGGGTTCGAGTCCCATCAGCCACCCCAGGATCCCCAGCCCCGGCAGGCCCGCGCTTGCCGGGGCTTTTCGTTTCCCCGCCTGAATTCCGCGCGCGGCTTTCCTGCGCGCCGATCCGAGCAACGGCGTGGTCCGTGGAGGAGCGGCCGCTGCCGGCCGTCCCCCACGAGGCGACCTGAACGCGCTTACTGCGACGCCGCCGGCTTGGGCTGCGGCACGTTGATCTGCACCTTGAACCGGTCCTTGAGCAGGTCGTAGTAGGCGAGCGCCTCGGCCATGGTCCAGGCGCGGCCGTAGCCGGCAAGCTCCTGCTGCGCCTGTTGCGGCGGCGGGGTCTCGCGCTGCAGCACCTTGTTGACGCGCACGATCGCGAAGCCGTCCTTGCCCAGGTCCACGCCGGCCAGCGCCGGCAGCTTGGCCGGATCGGCGCGCAGGACGGCGTCGACGACCTGGCGCGGCTGCAGCTTGCCCGCGTCCGCACGCGACAGGGCCACGGCCGCCGGCAGTTCGGCGGCGGCGGGATTGGCCTTCCAGGCGGCCAGTTTCGCCTCGCCTTCCTTGCGCGCGAGTTCCGCCGCTTTGGCGATGATGACCTGTTCGCGCACCTGCGCCTTCACTTCCTCGAACGGACGGGTGTGGGCCGCCGTGTACTGCGTGATGCGGCCGGACACCAGCTGGTTGGGGCCGAACTCCACCGCCTCGGTGTTGCGCTTGCGTTCGACGGCATCGGGCGCGAACACCGCGGACAGGAACTTGGGATTGGCGACCGGGCCGGTCGCCCCCTGCTGGGGCGTGCGCGCCACGCCCTGGGCGGTGCGAATCTCCAGCTTCAGCTTGTCGGCGACCGGCTTGAGCGAGTCGGACTGCTCGTAGACCGTGTTGGTGAAGGTCTCGGCGGATTCGGCGAACTTCTTCTGCGCCAGCTCCTTGCGCATCTGCGCCTCGAGCTGCGGCCGCAGTTCCTCGAAGGTCTTGGGCTTGTCGGCGCGGATGTCGGTCAGGCGGATGATGTGGAAGCCGTACTCCGACTCCACCACGCCGCTGATGTCGCCCTTGTTCTTCAGCGCGAACGCCGCGTCGGCGAAGGGCTTGACCATCCCCTCGCGCACGAAGAAGTCGAGGTCGCCGCCGTTCGCGGCGGAGCCCGCGTCCTGCGATTCCTTCTTCGCCACTTCGGCGAAGCTGTCCGGGTTCTTCCGCACCTGCGCCAGGAGCTCCTCCGCCTTGGCCCTGGCCTTGGCCTTCTGCTCCGGCGTCGCGGTCTTGGGCACGGAAATCAGGATATGGCTGGCGCGGCGTTCCTCGGGCTTGGCGGCGAGGCGCGTCGCGTTCTGCTCGAAGTAGGTCTTGAGGTCCGCCTCGTTGACGGTCACGCCCTTTTCCACCGTGGCGAGGTCCAGGACCACGTACTCGATGCTGGCCTGCTCCGGCGCCTGGAACAGGTTGGCGTTGTCCTTGTAGAAGGCCTGGAGTTCGGCGTCGGTGGGCTCCACCTTGCCCTTGAAGTCGGCGGTGTTGAAGCGCGCCACCTGTGCCTCGCGGCGCTCGAAGAAGCTGCCCAGGGCGACGTTGGCCACGGCGGCAGGGGCCTGCGCGGACTGCGTGACGCCGGCCAGCACCTGGCGCAGCTGCAGCTCGCTGCGCACGGATTCCACGAACATGTCGTTCGTCATGCCGCGCGACGCCAGCAGCTGGGCCAGGCGCTGCTGGTCCACCTTGCCGTCCGGGCCGCGCAGCGCCTGGATCACCTCGTTGGACTGCAGCTCGCGGGCCACGCGCTGGTCGGGCACGACCAGGAGCGACTTCTCCGCCGCCGCGGCCATCACGCGCTCGCGCACCATCCGCTCCAGCGTGGCGTACTTCGCCTCGGGGGTGTCGAACATCTTGGCGTCCAAGGTGGGCATCTGCTCGCGCATGCGGTCCACCTCGCGCTTGTGGCCTTCATCCCAGTCCTGCTGGGTGATCTCCTGGCCATCCACCTTGGCGACGGCGTCGCCGCGCTCGCGCATGCGGTTGTACCCCTGGAGGCCGAACAGCACGAAGGAAGGCACGATCAGCAGGAACAGCAGGAACTGCATGATCTTCGTGTGCTTGCGGACGAAATCGAACATGGCGTGTGGACTCGGGGATCGGGACAAACAAAAAGGCGAACCACGGTTCGCCTTTTCTCGGGTTGGTGGGTGCTGACGGGATCGAACCGCCGACCTACGCCTTGTAAGGGCGCCGCTCTACCAGCTGAGCTAAGCACCCCACCGGAAGTTCCGTCTCAGTTCAGCGCATCCTTCAGCGCCTTGCCGGGCCGGAACTTGGGTACCTTGGCAGCCTTGATTTTAATCTGGGCGCCGGTCCGGGGATTCCGGCCGCTGCGGGCGGCCCGCTTGCCCACGGCAAACGTGCCGAATCCGACCAGCGACACCGAGCCACCCTTCTTCAGGGTGGTCTTCACGGCGCCGATCATCGATTCGAGGGCGCGGGTGGCCGCGGCCTTGGAGATGTCGGCGTGTTTCGCGATGTGCTCGATCAGTTCGGTCTTGTTCACTGGGGGGCCCCTCGTATGCAGTAGGTGTTGTCGACGCTCAGGTCCAAAAAGTTGTCTCCCGTTCCGGGCACGCTGGCGTGGCTGGAAGGGGAGACAGGAGGCCGGCATGACGGCCACTGGCGACGATTAAAAATCAGCGCCGCGAGGGGTGTCAATAAGGCATGCGGCAATACAACAGCGGGCCGGCCTTTCCCCGGCCAGCCTGACGAAGAGCGCACGCTCACGTGCGCCCCCGTTTCGCTGCCTCGCAGCAAAAACGGCTAGAGCGCCGCGGCGATCGCCTTGCCCAGGTCGGTCGTGCCCGCCTTGCCCCCGATGTCCGGCGTGCGCGGTGCGCCCGATTTCGGGTCCAGCACGGCCTCGATCGCCTTCAGGATGGCGTCGTGCGCCTCCTTGTGACCCAGGAACTCCAGCATCATGGCGCCGCACCAGATCTGCCCGATGGGGTTTGCGATGTTCTTGCCGTAGATGTCCGGCGCCGAGCCGTGCACGGGCTCGAACAGCGAAGGGAACCTGCGGTCCGGGTTGAGGTTGGCGCTGGGCGCGATGCCGATCGTGCCGGTGCAGGCCGGGCCCAGGTCGGACAGGATGTCGCCGAAGAGATTGCTCGCCACCACGACGTCGAAGAAGTCCGGGCGCTGCACGAAATGCGCGGTCAGGATGTCGATGTGGAACTTGTCCGTCTTGACACCCGGATACTTCTTCGCCATCTCCGCCACGCGCTCGTCCCAGTAGGGCATGGTGATCGCGATGCCGTTGGACTTGGTGGCGCTGGTCAGGTGCTTCTTCGGGCGCGACTGGGCGAGCTCGAATGCGAACTTCAGTACGCGGTCCACGCCGTGGCGGGACATGATCGTCTCCTGCATCACGATCTCGCGCTCGGTCCCGGGATACATGCGGCCGCCGACGGCCGAGTACTCGCCCTCGGTGTTCTCGCGCACGATGTACATGTCGATCTCGCCGGGCTCCCGGCGGCTGCCGTCCTTGCGCACCACCGGGGCGACGATGCCGGGCATCAGGCGCGCCGGGCGCAGGTTGACGTACTGGTCGAACTCGCGGCGGAACAGCAGCAGCGACTGCCAGAGGGACGTGTGGTCGGCGATCTTCTCCGGCCAGCCCACGGCGCCGAAGAAGATGGCGTCGTGGCTGCCGACCTGGTCCTTCCAGTCGTCCGGCATGTACTTGCCGTGCTTCTCGCAGTAGTCCCAGCTGGAGAAGCCGAAGTGGTCGAAGTGGAGGTCGATGCCGAACTTGCGGGCGGCGGCGTCGACGACGCGCACGCCCTCGGGCATGACTTCCTTGCCGATGCCGTCGCCGGCGATGACTGCGATGCGTTTCTTGCTCACGGGTGGCTCCTGAAGAATGCGAAGGCTTCGTCGAGGAGGAGCGCGGGCGCCTCCTCGGCGATGTAGTGGCCGCAGGGCAGGCTGCGGCCGGAGAAGTCGGTGGCGACCGGGCGCCAGAGCGCCGGCACGTCGAACGAGCGGCCCACGGCGCCGTGCTCGCCCCAGAGCACGCGCAGCGGCTGCGCCACCTTGGCGCCGCCGTCCTGGTCCGCCTGGTCGTGCTGCAGGTCGAGGCCGGCGCTGGCGCGGTAGTCGGCGCAGATCGCCTCCGCCGTGCCGGGAAGGGACGCGCAGCGTTCGTACTCGGCCAGCGCTTCCGGCGCGAAGGCGTCCAGGCCGGCATGCCGGGCGCCCATGACGCTGCGGATGTAGCGCCGCGGGTCCGAGGCGATCAGCGCCTCGGGCAGCGGCGGCGGCTGGATCAGGAAGAACCAGTGCCAGTAGGCACGCGCGAAGGCCTCGCTGGTCTGGCGGTACATGGCCAGCGTGGGCGCGATGTCCAGCAGCAGGAGGCGCTCGACGGCGTCCGGGTGGTCCAGCGCCAGGCGGTGGGCGACGCGCGCGCCGCGGTCATGGGCGAGCACCTGGAAGCGCTCGTGCCCGAGCGTGCGCATGACGTGCAGTGCGTCCAGCGCCATCTCGCGCTTGCTGTACGCGGCGGACTGCTCGCCCGCGGGCGGACGGTCCGAATCGCCGTAGCCGCGCAGGTCCATCAACACCACGTCGAAGCGCCCGGCCAGCGCCGGCGCGACGCGATGCCACAGGGCGTGGGTCTGCGGATGCCCGTGCAGCAGCAGGAGGGGCGCGCCCTGCCCCGCCCGGCGGACGTTCAGCGAGACGCCGTCGCGCGCGAGGCGCAGGGATGCGAAGCCTTCCAGCATGGCCGGGATTCTGGCACCGGCGGCGGCCCGCAAACAGCAATAATCCGGCAAGCGATTCTTTCCGACGCAGCAACGATGCCCGCCCGCCTCGACCGCCCCGACCTCGAGCTGCTGCTCGCCATCCGCGAGCACGGCAGCCTGGCCGGCGCCGCCGCGGACGCCTGCGTCGTCCCCTCCGTGGTCACGAAGAAGCTCGCCGCGCTGGAAGCGCGCCTCGGGCTCAAGCTGTTCCAGCGCACCACGCGCAAGGTGGTGCCCACGCCCGAGGGCGAGGCGCTGTGCGAGCGGGCGCTGGGCCTGCTGGCCGGCTTCCAGGCCATGGAGGCCGAGCTGCAGGAGCGGCACCGCGAGCCCGTGGGGCACATCCGCCTTGCGGCCACCTTCGGCTTCGGGCGCTTGTGGCTCGGCCCGGCGATCGCGGAGTTCCAGCAGCGCCATCCGCAGCTGGAAGTGCAGCTGCAGCTCACCGAGCAGCTGCCGGACCTGGCGGTGGCGGGCTTCGACGGCGCCGTGTGGCTGTGGGCCGTGCGCGGCCAGCGGGCGAGCGAATGGACCGGCCGGCGGCTCGCGCGCAACCAGCGCGTGCTGGTGGCCTCGCCGGCCTACCTGCGGCGGCGCGGCACGCCTGCCGCCCTGGAGGAGCTGGCGGCGCACGATTGCCTGGTCGTGCGCGAGAACGAGCGCTTCGATGTCTGGCGCCTGCAGCGCGAACGCGACCGCACCGAGGTGCGCGTCCGCGTGGCCGGCCCGCTTTCCAGCAATTCCGGCGAACTGGTGCGCGACTGGTGCCTGGCCGGCCACGGCATCATGCTGCGCAGCCTGTGGGACATCGCGGGAGCGCTGGCATCTGGCGAGCTGGTGCGCGTGCTGCCCGCCTACGCCATGACGGACGCGGACATCCACTGGCTGGCGCCGCACACGGCCAGCACGCCCAAGCGGATCAAGCTGCTGGTGGACTTCCTCGCGGAACGCTTCAGGAGCGAACCGTGGAAGCCGGCCGCACGACCAGGCTCACGCCCGCGGCGGTGAGCGCCATGCCGGCGACGATCAGCACCGTGATCGGCTCGCCGAACAGCACCCAGGCCATGAGGGCCGTGGTGGGCGGCACCAGGTACATGAGGCTGGTGACGCTCGTGGCCGCGCCGCGCTGGATCAGCAGGTACAGCAGCGAACTGCCGCCCAGGGTCAGGCCCAGCACCGACCAGGCGACGGCCCCGGCCAGCTGGCCGTTGAAGGCGCCACCGGGCAACCACCAGCGCATGGTCTCGTTTTCCAGCAGCGCGAGCGGCAGCGTCACCGCGAAGGCCGCGGTCAGCTGCACGAGGCTGGCCGTGCGCACGTCGCAGGGGGCGAGGAAGCGCTTCTGATACAGGGTGCCCGCGGTGATCGAGAACAGCGCGAACACGACGAAGGACAGGTTGGGCGCGGTCACCTCGCCGAGGCCCAGCTTCTGCCAAACGACCAGCAGCAGGCCCGCGAGCCCCAGGGCCAGCCCCGCCCACTGGCGGCGCGCCACCTGGCCGCCCCGGGAGGCGATCCATACGGCCGTCAGCACCGGCTGCAGGCCCACCAGCAGCGCGGCGAGCCCGGCGCCCATGCCGGCCTTCACCGCGGCCCAGACCCCGCCCAGGTAGCCGGCGTGCATCAGGATGCCCGTGACGGCCAGGTGCGCGAATTGCCGGCGGTCGCGCGGCCAGCCAGCCCGGGCGAGCAGCGCCCAGGCCAGGAAGGCCAGCACGGAGAGCGCATAGCGCACGGCCAGGAACTTCATCGGCGGCGCATGCGGCATGCCGTAGCGGGCCACGATGAAGCCGGTGCTCCAGATGACGACGAAGACGGCGGGCATGGCCCGCACCAGGGGATCGGGCCGCGTGCCCACCACAGCGGTCATGCCTGCTATTTCTTCACGCGCGAGCGGATCTCGGGCAGCGCCTTGCGCAGGTAGTACACCATGGACCACACGGTGAGGATGGCGGCCAGCCAGATCAGCCAGGTGCCCCAGACCTGCGTGTCGATGACGCCGAACAGGACGCCGTGATAGAGCAGGAAGGGGATCGCGATCATCTGCACGGTGGTCTTGAGCTTGCCCAGCATGTGCACGGCCACGCTCTTGGAGGCGCCGATCTGCGCCATCCACTCGCGCAGCGCCGAGATCGCGATCTCGCGGCCGATGATGATCAGGGCCACGAACACGTCTGCACGTCCCAGGTGCACCAGCACCAGCAGCGAGGCGCACACCAGGAACTTGTCGGCCACCGGGTCGAGGAAGGCCCCGAAGGAGGAGGTCTGGTTCAGCTTGCGCGCGAGGAAGCCGTCCAGCCAGTCGGTCGCGGCGAACACGACGAACATGACGGTGGCCACCAGGTTCTGCACCCGGTGCTCCAGGCCCAGGTAGAACACCCCGATCAACAGCGGGATGGCGACGATGCGCGTCCAGGTGAGGAGCGTCGGGACCGTGAAGAACATGGACCCGCATTGTGCATGACTGCGGCCGGGGGTCAGTGCAACGCCCTGTAGATCTCCTCCGCCAGCTCCCGGGAGATGCCTTCCACGGTGGCGATGTCCTCCACGCTGGCTGCCGCGACGCCGCGCACGCCGCCGAAACGTTGCAGCAGGCGCGCCCGCTTCTTGGCGCCCACGCCGGGGATTTCCTCCAGCTGGCTGCCGCCCACGCGCACGCGCGCGCGCCGCGCCCGCATGCCGGTGATCGCGAAGCGGTGCGCTTCGTCGCGGATCTGCGCGACCAGCATCAGGGCCGCCGATTCGCGCCCGAGGTACACCTTGTCGCGGCCGTCGGCGAACACCAGTTCCTCCAGGCCCACCTTGCGGCCCTCGCCCTTCTCCACGCCCACGATCACCGACAGGTCCAGCCCCAGCTCCGCGAACACCTCGCGGGCCATGCTCACCTGGCCGCGGCCGCCGTCCACGAGCACGAGGTCCGGCAGGCGCTGCGCGCTGCCACCGCCGCCCGGCTTCGCGCGCCTGGGCCGCGCCTCCGCCGTCGCCGCTTCGGCCTGCGCGGCGGCCTGCGCTTCGGCCGCGGCGGCCGCTTGCGGGTCCGCGATCGCCTCGACCTGGACGTCGGCCACCGGTTCGCCCGGGGCCTCGGCGACCGCCTCGTCCGGCGCGTCGTCCGGCGGCGTCGCATCCGGCGTGTCGCGGCCCGCCTGGGCGAGCCGCGCGTAGCGGCGCGCCAGCACCTGGCGCATGGCGGCGTAGTCGTCGCCCGGCGTGATGCCTTCGATGTTGTAGCGGCGGTATTCGCGGTTCTGCATCTGGTGGTGATGGAACACCACGCAGGAGGCCTGGGTCGCCTCGCCCGCCGTGTGCGAGATGTCGAAGCACTCGACGCGGAAGGTGTCGAGGTTGTCCGGCGCGAGGTCCAGGGACTCCACCAGCGCGCGCGTGCGCGCCTGCTGCGAGCCTTCTTCCGCCAGCAGTCGCGCGAGCTGCAGTTCGGCGTTCTTCTCCGCCATCTCCAGCCACAGGCGACGCTGGCCGCGCGGGTTGTGCGCGGCGCCGATGCGGGTGCCCGCCTGCTGCGACAGCGCCTCGACGAGCTCCGGCGAGACCGGGTGGCTGGTGATCAGGGCCGGCGGCACGGGCACGCCGATGTAGTGCTGGGCAATGAACGCTTCCAGCACCTGCTCCTCGACGGGCCGGGTCCCCGCTGCGTCCTCGGCGTCGTCGAATTCCTGCAGCGCCGCCGCGTCCTCGATGTGGCTGGGGAAGTAGGCGCGGTCGCCCAGGTGGCGGCCGCCGCGCACCATCGCCAGGTTGGCGCAGGCCTTGCCGCCCTGCACCCGCACCGCGAGGATGTCGACGTCCTTGTCCGAGGCGGTCTCCACCGACTGCTGGTGCAGCACCTTGGACAGGGCCGACATCTGGTTGCGCAGTTCGGCCGCCTGCTCGAACTCCAGCTTCTCGGCGTGGGCCATCATGCGCGTCTCCAGCGTGTTGAGCACGCTCTGCGCGTCGCCGCGCAGGAAGGCCTCCGCGTTCAGCACGTCGTGGTGGTAGTCCGCGGGCGAGATGAAGCCCACGCAGGGGCCCGTGCAGCGCTTGATCTGGTACAGCAGGCAGGGACGCGTGCGGTTGGCGAACACCGTGTCCTCGCAGGTGCGCAGCCGGAAGACCTTCTGCAGCAGCTGGATCGATTCCTTCACCGCCCACGCGCTCGGGTACGGCCCGAAGTAGCGGTGCTTGCGGTCCACCGCCCCGCGGTAGTAGGCCACGCGCGGGAACACCAGCGCCGCGGGCGCATCGCCTTCCCGTGCCGAGGGGACGCGGTCCGGGGCGCCCGTGATCTTGAGGTAGGGGTAGCTCTTGTCGTCGCGGAACAGGATGTTGTAGCGCGGCGCCAGGGTCTTGATCAGGTTGTTCTCGAGCAGCAGCGCCTCGGCTTCCGAGCGCACGACCGTCGTTTCCAGGCGCACGATCTTGCCCACCATGTGGCCGATCCGCGTGCCGCCATGGTTCTTGGTGAAGTAGCTCGAGACGCGCTTCTTCAGGTTGCGTGCCTTGCCCACGTAGAGCACGGCGTCCTCCGCGTCGTAGTAGCGGTAGACACCGGGCAGCGCGGGCAGCGCCGCGACCTGCGCGAGCAGTTCCTCGGAATGCATGTCGCCTATTATCCCGGTCGCATGCGGTGGGACATTTTCTGCAGGGTGATCGACAACCACGGCGACGCGGGCGTGTGCTGGCGCCTGGCCGCGGAACTCGCCGCGCGCGGCGCGCAGGTGCGCCTGTGGATGGACGACCCGTCCCCGCTGCAATGGATGGCTCCCGGCGGCGCCCCCGGGGTGGAGGTGACCGCCTGGCGCGATCCGGTGCCGGAACGCGAGCCCGGCGACGTGGTGGTCGAGGCGTTCGGCTGCGATCCGCCGCCGGCCTTCGTCGCGCGCATGGCCGCGCGGCGGCCGGCTCCCGCATGGGTGAACCTGGAATACCTCTCGGCGGAGGGCTACGTGGAGCGCAGCCACGGCCTGCCCTCGCCGGTGATGCAGGGCCCTGGTGCAGGGCTGACCAAGCACTTCTTCTATCCCGGCTTCACGGCGCGCACCGGTGGGTTGCTGCGCGAACAGGACCTGCCCGCGCGCCGCGCTGCGTTCGATCGCGCGAGCTGGCTGCAGGGCCTGGGCATCGCCGGGACCGCACGGGTCATCAGCCTGTTCTGCTACGAACCTCCCGCGCTCGCCGCCCTGCTGGAGCAGCTTGCCGGCGGCGACAGCCCGGCGCACCTGCTCGTGACCTCGGGCCGCGCCGCCGCCGCCGTGAAGGCGCTGGGCGCCACGGACCGGGGCCAGCTGCGCCTGCACTTCCTGCCATGGCTTGACCAGCGTCGATACGACGAACTGCTGTGGTCCTGCGACCTGAACTTCGTGCGCGGCGAGGATTCGCTGGTGCGCGGCCTGCTCGCCGGCGTGCCCTGCGTGTGGCAGATCTACCCCCAGGACGACCTCGCCCACCATGCCAAGCTGGAGGCCTTTCTCCAATGGCTGCAGGCACCGGCGGACCTGCGTGATTTTTTCCTGGCCTGGAATGCAGTGACGCCCCGCCCGCTGCCGGCGCTGGACCTGGCACGCTGGTCGGACCCGGCCCGTGCAGCCCTTTCCCGGGTCGAAGCGCTGCCCGAACTCGTGACCGGGCTCACGCGCTTCGCGGCCGGGCGAGGTAGAATATAGAGCTTTGCGTTACAGGCCCCACGAGGGCTCCAGGCGCACCCCGCCGCCCACCGCCCTTCTTGCGCGCGCCGCGGCTTCTCCACCGAAGACACCGTCATGAAAATCGCTCAAGAAATCCGCGCCGGCAACGTGATCATGCACAGCACCCAGCCGTGGGTCGTGCTGAAGACCGAATACTCCCGCGGTGGCCGCAACGCCGCCACCGTGCGCATGAAGCTCAAGAGCCTGCTGAACAACCAGGGCACCGAAGTCGTCTTCAAGGCCGACGACAAGATGGACCAGATCGTCCTGGACAAGAAGGAGTGCACCTACTCCTACTTCGCCGACCCGATGTACGTCTGGATGGACGCCGAGTACAACCAGTACGAAGTCGAAGCCGACAACATGGGCGACGCGCTGAACTACCTGGAAGACGGCATGCCCGCCGAAGTGGTGTTCTACGAAGGCAAGGCCATCTCCGTCGAAATCCCGACCAGCGTCGAGCGCGAGATCACCTGGACCGAGCCGGCCGTCAAGGGCGACACCTCGGGCAAGGTGCTCAAGCCGGCGAAGATCGCCACCGGCTTCGAGATCGGCGTGCCGATCTTCGTGGCCCAGGGCGACAAGGTGGAAATCGACACCCGCACCGGCGAATACCGCCGCCGCGTGTAAGCTCCGGCTTCCCCGACCAAAGGCTCCGCAAGGGGCCTTTTTCTTTGTGGCCTTCCCCTTCGACCGCATCGCCGTTCCCTTCCGCATGCAGCCCGGCCTGCAGCGGCTGGCACCCGGCGCCCGGCAGCTGACGCCGCTGGCAACAGGCAGTGCGCTGTGGCGCGCGAAGAAGGCGGTGCTGGAAAGTGGGGCAAGCCGGTTCGCGGTCCCCGGCTTCGATCCGGAGCCGGCGATCGCCGCCGTCCTGGCGCAGGCGCGCGCGCAAGGCATCGCGGCCACCGAGCCCCTCGAGCTCGCATTCGAGGAAGACTTCGCGGTCCTCGAAGCCGCCGGCGCCACCCTGCCCTGGCTGTGCGTGTGCGTGCCTTCGCACTGGGCCCCCGAGGACAAGCTGGGCCTGCCCTTCGCCGCCGTGCACGCCCCGGTGGCGGACAACGCCGCCCTGCTCGCGGCCAGCGCGCAACTGGTGCGGCTGGTGACGGGCGGGGACCGTTTCGAGCGCTTCGTCTGGACGTTCACGGCCAGCGCCGGCCATGACCAGCATCCGCGCCGGCTTCCGCGCACGCCCTGGCCGGCGACCGCCGACCCGCAGGCGTTCGCAGGGCAATGCTTCCTGCGCTGGGAGCGCCAGACCTTCATCCCCGTGCCGGACGCGCCCGGGCAGGCCGTGTTCACGATCCGCGTGGCGGTCGACCCCCTGCGCGAGGCCGTGCGCACGCCTGCCGACGCACGGCTGCTGCACGACGCGCTGGCGTCCATGAGCGACGCAGTCCTCGCCTACAAGAGCCTCGCGCCGGCACGCGGACGGCTGCTCGCCTGGCTGGCCACGCGGAGCGCCTGATGGAGCTGCTCGCGCGCATCGCGCATCGCTCAGATACCGCTGGGCCTGGCCCTCGCGCTGTGAACTTCAGCGGCGCGTGAGCGCCCAGACCAGCAGGGTCGCGATGACGACCACCGCCCCCACCGCGGCAGCCCACATCATCGGATGCACGCCGGATCCGCCGCCCGTGCGCCCCGCCAGCGGTTCGCTGCCAGGATACGGCGCGGTATAGGGCAGTCCCTCCACCAGCTCGCCGGCTGCTTCGGGCTTCAGCAGGTCCAGCGACACGCGCTGCGCCTTGCCGGACGACCCGCTCGCACGGATCCACAGGTCCACGATCGTGCCGCGCAAGCGCGCGTGGGCGATGTCCTGCAGGGGAAACTTGACCCGGTCCTCCTTCCAGGACAGGGCCTCGCGGTAGCGGCCGGCGATGCGCAGCACCTTGGTCTGCACCCGCACCTCCACCTCGCCCTTGAAGGCGGGAATGGGGAGGCCCTTGCCTTCCACCTCCAGCAGCCACGCGGAGTGGATGCCCTGGATGACGGAATAGCTGCTGCTGGCGGTGAGCCCGCCGTTCTGGGTGGTGGGGCCGAAAGCGGCCTCCGGCTCCTGGCCTTGCCGGACCAGGGCGCCGACGGTCGTCTGGCTGCCGTCGGCGCCCAGGAGGACGTCCTTGCTTGCCAGCGCTTTCTTGACGCGCATCCCAACGATGGTGCGGCGATCGAAGGGACCGAGCCTGCGGCCTTCGTGCAGCACGTGGTACACCGGGTTCTCCAACGCTCCCCCTCGTTCTTGACTCCTGAGGATACCGGCCGTCGCGGCCGGCCGGGAAGCCCGGCAGTGCCGGGATTGCGGCCACAATGGGCTTATGTCTTCGACCCGCAACATTCATGACCGGCGGCTGGCGGACGCGTGGGCCACCCTGCAGGCCCATTCGGACGCCGGGCTGCCGCTGGACCCCGATGCCAACCGCCTCGCCTTCGCCGATCCGGAATTCCTGCTGCGCCGCGAGACCCGCGGCATCCGCATCCAGCTGGAACTGCTGAAACCTGACCTGGAGCAGCAGGCCCATGGCATCGAGAACACGATCGTGGTGTTCGGCAGCGCCCGCCTGCGCGATGCGGACACGTCGGCGGCCCTCGTCGCCAAGGCGGAAGCCGCGGGCGACGAAGCCGTGATCCGCCGCGCCCGCGCGCTGGCGCGCAACGCCCATTACTACGAAAAGGCCAAGGCCTTCGGCCGCATCGTGGCGGAGTACAGCGCCGGCAAGGAGCCGCGCGACATGCTGTTCGTCTGCACCGGCGGCGGGCCCGGCATCATGGAGGCGGCCAACCGCGGGGCCCACGAGGCGGAAGGCATCAGCGTGGGGCTGTCCATCGCGCTGCCCATGGAGGAAGCGGCCAATCCCTACGTCACGCCGGCCCTGTCCTTCAAGTTCCACTACTTCGCCCTGCGCAAGATGCACTTCATGATGCGCGCGAAGGCGCTGGTCGCCTTCCCCGGCGGCTTCGGCACGCTCGACGAGCTGTTCGAGGTGATCACGCTGGTGCAGACGCGCAAGGCGCGGCAGGTGCCCATCGTGCTGTTCGGGTCCGACTACTGGAAGCGCCTGATCAACTTCGACCTGCTGGTCGAGGAAGGCGTGATCTCGCCGACGGACCTGGACCTGTTCCAGTTCGCCGACGATCCGCAGACCGCCTGGGACCTGATCAAGACCTTCTATCGGCTGTGACGTCCTTCAGCCGCCACGCGACGCGGATGCCCGCGCCGACCGTGGCGGCCACCGTCCAGAACACGGCTCCGATGCCGACCACCGTGCCCGCGGCGCCGAACAGCATCGGCATCGCGACGCTGGACGCGTTGATCACCATCATGCGCATCCCCACGGCCTCGCCGTGGCGGTGTTCGGGCGTGATCTGGTGCAGCATGCTCATGACCATGGGCTGCACCATGCCGAGCGCGAAGCCCAGGAGGATGGAACACAGGCCCATCGTGAGGGCGAGGTGCATGAAGGGATACACGGCGTAGATCAGGGTCGTCGCGACCATCGCGGCGACGATCAGCACCCACTCGCGCACGCGCGCGGCCAGCATCGGCAGGAACACGCGGATCGCCGCCGCGGAGAACGCGAACAGGCCGAGGATGGTGCCGATCACCGAAGCCGACAGCCCCCGCTCGTGCCCCAGCACGGGGACCACGAAGGTGTGGACGTCCCAGGCCGAGGAGAGGAACCAGTTGACCAGGATCAGCCGGCGGAAGTCCGTCTCCTTCCAGAGGTCCCACGCGCGCCCCTTGTGCGCGTGGGGATGCGGCTGCACCGGCGCCAGTTCATGGGCCTGGCGCACGAAGTACCAGGTCACGAGCGGCATCAGCCCCAGCATCAGGAAGGCGGAGCGGAAGCCCGCGTGGTCGATCACGAGCCCCGCCGCGAACGGTCCCAGGAAGTTCGAGAATGCGGGCCCGATCGCCAGCCACGAGAACGCCTGCTTCAGCTCGCCCGGGCCATGCGCCGCGCGGCCGACGTGCCGCTGCAGCGCGATGACGGCACCGCCCGTGGCGCCGCCGGTGAGCAGCGCAGCCACGCACAGCACGGGGAACACGGGCCAGGCCCATGCGAGCGTCCCGCCCAGGCAGGCGGCGACCACGCTCAGCGCGAAGGGCCTCTTCAGCCCGTGGCGGTCCGCATAGCGCCCCGCCGGCAGCGACAGGAAGACCTGCATCAGCGCGTACAGCGACAGCAGCACGCCCACGGCCGCCTCGCTGTAGCCCGCGCGCAGCGCCATCAGCGGCGCCGCCATGCGCATGCCGGCCATCGTGGCGTGCAGGAAGATGTGACCGAGGATCAGCCGGAACAGTTCGCGCCGGCGCGCGGGGGCATCAGGCGTCGCTGTCGTCACCGTTGTCGGCCAGCGGCAGCAGGCTCTGGGCCTCGTTGTCGGGAAGCGCTTCCACCTTCTTCAGCGCGCGCTGCATCTGCTTGGCGCGCGTGTCGGCCTTGTCCAGCGTGTCCGCGGCGCGGTGCACCTGCTCCTTCACGGCCTCGACCCACTTGCCATAGCGCTCGAACTCGGTCTTGACGGCGCCCAGCACCTTCCAGACCTCGGACGCCTGCTGCTCCAGCGCCAGCGTGCGGAAGCCCATGTGCAGGCTGTTCAGCATGGCAAGCAGCGTGGTGGGGCCGGCCAGCGTCACGCGGTAGTCACGCTGGATCCGGTCCATGAGGCCCGGCCGGCGCAGCACCTCGGCGTACAGGCTCTCGATCGGCAGGAACAGGATCGCGAAGTCCGTCGTGTAGGGCGGGCACAGGTAGTAATCGCAGATGGACTTGGCTTCCTCGCGGATGCGCACTTCCAGCGCGCGGCCGGCGCTGTCGATGCCGGCGGGGTCGTTGTCGTCGTGCGCCTGCAGCAGGCGCTCGTAGTCGTCGCGCGGGAACTTGGCGTCGATCGGCAGCCACACCGGTTCGCCGTCGGCGCTGCGGCCCGGGAAGCGGATGGCGAAGTCCACCCGCTGGTTGCTGCGCGGCTTGGTCTCCACCTGCTTGCCGTACTGCTCGGGGGTCAGCACCTGCTCCAGCAGCGCTTCCAGCTGCACCTCGCCGAACATGCCGCGCGTCTTCACGTTGGTCAGCACGCGCTGCAGGTCGCCCACGCCCTGCGCGAGCGACTGCATCTGGCCCAGGCCGTGGTGCACCTGCTCCAGGCGGTCGGCCACCTGCTTGAAGCTCTCGCCCAGGCGCGTCTCCAGCGTGGTCTGCAGCTTCTCGTCCACCGTGCGGCGCATCTCCTCCAGCTTGGCGGCGTTGGTCTGCTGCATCGCGGCGAGCTGCGTCTCCAGCGTCTGCCGCACTTCGGAGATGCGGCGCGCGTTGGCTTCGCTCAGGTCGCGCAGCTGCTGGTTCAGCGTGTCGGTCAGCGTCTTCTGCATCAGCGTGAGCTGCTGCGCGAAGCCGTCGCTCTGCGTGTTCTGCGTGCGCGTCGTCTCCTGCGCCTGCTGCACCAGCGTCTGCTGGAAGGCCGTGAGCGTTTGCGTGAGTTCGCTGCGCAGGCCGCGGGACGACTCGCTGATCTCGCGGCGCAGCTCGCGCTCGAGGCGCTCGTTGGCCGCCATCAGTTCGGCGCGGCCCGTGTCGGGCACCGGCGGCTTGCGCAGCAGCAGCGCCACCAGCAGCACGACGCTGGCGAGGCCGAGGGCGATGACGATCCAGATTTCCACTACTTCTTCAGCACTTCGGGGTTGAGGGGGGTGGCGGGCCGGCCGTTCACGAGGAAGCCGACCAGGTTGTCCGCGGCAAGGTCCGCCATCGCGCGCCGCGTCCTGATCGTGGCGCTGGCAATGTGCGGGGTGAGCACGACGTTGGGCACGGCGAGCAGGTCCGGGTGCACCCTGGGCTCGCCTTCGAACACGTCCAGGCCGGCGGCGGCGATGCGCTGCTCGCGCAGGGCTTGCGCCAGCGCAGCGTCGTCGACGATGCCGCCGCGGGCGATGTTCACCAGGGTGGCCGTGGGCTTCATCTTCGCCAGTTCCGCCGCGCCGATCGCGTGGTGCGATTCCGGCGAATAGGGCAGCACCAGCACGAGGTGGTCGGCGGTCGCGAGCAGTTCGTCCTTGCCGACGTGGCGCGCCTTGCACTCGGCTTCCAGCGCGGGACTCAGGCGCGAGCGGTTGTGGTAGATCACGTTCATGCCGAAGCCATGGGCGCCGCGCTTCGCAATGCCCTGGCCGATGCGGCCCATGCCCAGGATGCCCAGCGTGCTGCCGTGCACCTCGGCGCCGGCGAACATGTCGTAGCGCCACTTGGTCCATTTGCCGGCGCGCAGGTAATGCTCGCTCTCGGCGATGCGGCGGGCGGTGGCCATCAGCAGCGCGAAGCCGAAGTCCGCCGTGGTCTCGGTCAGCACGTCGGGCGTGTTGGTGGCGACGACGCCGCGCGCGGTCATCGCGGCGACGTCGAAGTTGTTGAAGCCCACGGCCATGTTGGCGCAGATCTTGAGTTGCGGACAGGCGGCGAGCAGCGTGGCGTCGATGCGCTCGGTGCCGGTGGTCAGCGCGCCGGCCTTGCCCTGCAGCCGGGCGATCAGGTCCGGCTGGCTCCAGCTCGCGTCGTCCTGGTTGTGCTCGACCTCGAAGTGCTGTCCGAGACGCGCGAGCGTCTCCGGGAACACGGCCCGGGCGACGAGGATGCGGGGTTTGCTCATGATGATTCGGTTCAGCGGAACCAGACGAAGGTCATGACCAGGAACAGCGGGACCAGGATGCCCACGGACCAGGCCATGTAGCCGAAGAAGCTCGGCATTGTGACACCTCGCTCCTCCACGATCGCCTTGACCATGAGATTCGGCGCGTTGCCGATGTAGGTGTTGGCGCCCATGAACACGGAGCCGGCGGAAATCGCGGCCAGCACCGGCGCGAGCTGTGTCATGAGAAGGTTCGCGTCGCCGCCCGCGGTGTTGAAGAACACCAGGTAGGTCGGCGCGTTGTCCAGGAAGGAACTGAGCAGGCCGCTCGCCCAGAAGTACATCGCCGGGTCGGGGGTGCCGTCGGCGCGCGTCACCGCGTGGATCACTGGAGCGAACGGCCCCTGCGCGCCGGCGCGCAACATGGCGATGACGGGGATGATGGTCAGGAAGATCCCGGCGAACAGCTTTGCCACCTCCTGGATCGGCCCCCAGGAGAACTGGTTGGCGTCGTGAACCGGGTCGGGGGTGATCTTCAGGGACAGCAGCGTCACGGCCACGATGCCGGCGTCGCGCACCAGCCCGGGCAGCTCCAGTTCGGCCGGCCCGAGGTGGAACACCACGCCAGGCTTCCAGAGGCCGCTCAGGAGCACCAGCGCCACGATCGCCCCCAGCAGCCAGAAATTGCGGGCGCCATCGAAGCCGATGCCGCGCGTGTCCGGCGTCGGATCCACGGGCCGCGTCTCCTCGCGCTTGTGGTAGCAGTGCCAGTCGATGGCGTAGAACAGCAGCAGCAGGGCGCCCACGAGGAACAGCGTCTGCGGCAGCAGGTGGCGCGCCGTCCAGAAGAAGTCCACGCCCTGCAGGAAGCCCAGGAACAGCGGCGGGTCGCCCAGCGGCGTCAATGCGCCGCCGGCGTTGGACACGATGAAGATGAAGAAGATGACCGTGTGGGCACGGTGCACCCGGTTGTCGTTGGCGCGCACCAGCGGCCGGATCAGCAGCATCGAGGCGCCGGTCGTGCCCATGACGCTGGCCAGCACGCCACCGATGGCGAGGATCGCCGTGTTCAGCCCCGGGCTGCCGCGCAGGTTGCCGCGGATATGGATGCCGCCCGCGACCGTGAACAGCCCGGTGATCAGGATGAGGAAGGGGAGGTATTCCTCCAGCGCCGTATGCACCAGCGCCGAACCGGCCGCCGCCACGCCGTACACGGCGGCGAAGGGCAGCAGGAAGGCGAGCGCCCAGCCCGCGGCGATCTTGCCGAAGTGGCGATGCCAGACCCAGGGCAGGACGAGCGGGCAGAGCGCGATCGACAGCAGGATGCCGGCGAAGGGCACGCCCCACAGCGGCGAAAGCCGGGCGGCGTCGACGGCGGTGGCGCCAGCCCAGGCCGGGCACAGCAGGAAGCAAGCCGCGAGCAGCGGCCGGCGGACGGACATCGGATCTCCTCGTCGGCGGCCGCGACCGGCCGCCTTGTTGATTTGCGTCGCCGAGCATACCCAATGGCCCGCCTTTGCCGCGGGCGGTAGGCCGCTGCCTACCGCGCGAGCGGCCGGACTCCTACCGGTCGAGCCAGGACCGCGCGCCATGCTCCCGCCGCAGGAGCGGCCCGCAGGCCGCAAGGGAGAAGAGGCCATGAACCAGGACCGCATCCAGGGGCGCTGGCGCCAGATCAAGGGCAAGGTGAAGGAACAGTGGGGTCGCCTCACGGAAGACGACCTGGACGTGATCGCCGGCCGGCGCGAGCAACTCCTGGGGCGGATCCAGCAGCGCCACGGGGTGGCGAAGGACGACGCGGAGCGGCTGCTGCGCGAAGGGAACGCCGGCCACGGGCTCGACGACGAACGCAAGCCACGCTGAGGAGGCGTTGCCATGGACCTCCGCCCTCCGCTCCTCGCGGCCACGCTTGCCTGCGCCGCCGTGCACGCGGCGCCCGTCCTGGGCCAGGAAGAACTGAAGGCGCAGCTGGTGCGCGCCGAGGAGCAGTACGACAACGCGCAGGCCCGCTGCAAGCGCGCGGAGGGCCACGCCCGCGCGCTGTGCCACGACCGGGCGCGCGGCGAGCGCGACATCCAGGTCGCGCAGCTGCAGTTCCAGGCCGAGCGCACGGCCGACAACGACCGCAAGGTGCGCCTCGCGAAGGCGGATGCCGCGCACTCGCGCTCGTTGATCCAGTGCAAGGAGATGGATGGCGCGGCCCGCGCCGTCTGCCGCGCGGATGCGAAGCGCGTCCACGAAGATGCGCGGACCGAGGCAGACCTGCAGCGCGAGGTGGTGGCGCAGCAGCTGCGCTCGGAGAGCACGGTGCGCGAACGGACCGCGGAGGCCGGGCGCATCGCGCAGGCGCAGTTCAACGCGGCGCGGCAGCGCTGTGAGGCCTTGCCGCCGGAAGGCCGCCTGCCGTGCCTGGAGGACGCGAAGAAGCGGTTTGCGCTGCCGTGAGCGGGTTTCCGTCGGTGGGGTTCGCCTGCCGGCTCACCGCCACCCTACAGCCCGCATTCGTAGGGTGGCGGTGAGCCGCAGGCGAACCCCACCGCGCAGCCCGGTTCCGTAGGGTGGCGGTGAGCCGCCGGCAAACCCCACCGCGCACCCTCACTCGATCCAGTGCGTGAACCCCGCCTGCGGCTCCCGCGGCGTGTGGAAGGTGTTCACCCGGGCCTGCAGGTCCGCATAGCCCAGCGACATCCCGCACACCAGCATCTCGTCCGGCGAGGCGCCGATGTGCGGCAGGATGATCTTCGCGAAGCCGTTCCAGGCCGCCTGCGGGCACGTGTGCAGCCCGCGCGCGCGCGCCGCCACCATCACGTTCTCCAGGAACATGCCGTAGTCCATCAGCGAGCCGCGACCCAGGATGCGGTCCATGGTGAACATGAAGCCCACCGGCGCGTCGAAGAAGCGGAAGTTGCGCTGGTGCTGCGCATGCATCTTGTCCTTCTCGCCCCTGGCGATGCCGAGGAGCCCGTAGAGTCCCCAGCCGTTCTCGCGCCGCCGGTCGATGTAGGGGGACGCCCATTTCGTCGGGTAGTAGTCGTACTCCTCGCGGTACGTCTCCGCGAGGCTGGGGTCGGCATAGAGCGCGTCGTGCGCTGCGCAGACCTTGTCGGCGAGCGCGTCGCGGCTGGCGCCCTGGAGCACGTACACCTTCCACGGCTGCGTGTTGGTGCCGGAGGGCGCGCGGCTGGCCACCGCCAGGATCTCCTCGATCAGGGAACGGGCCACGGGCCGGTCGCGCAGGAAGGCGCGGCAGGAGAAGCGGCTGGCCATGGCGGTGTCGACGCTCGCCGGATCGGCCACCACGGCAGTTACCTGGGACGGCGTCATTGCAGCGCCTCCAGCACGCGCTTCAGCCGCTCGGGCAACGGGGCGGGACGGCGGTTCGCGCGATCGACGTAGACGTGCACGAAGTGGCCCTTGGCCACGGTCAGCGGCTCGTCGCGCAGGAAGAGGCCCACCTCGTAGCGCACGCTGGACGTGCCGATCTTCGCCACCCGCAGCCCGGCTTCCACCGCCTGCGGGAATTCCACCGGCGCGAAGTAGTTGCACTGCGTCTCGATCACCAGGCCGATGGTCTCGCCGGCGTGGATGTCCAGCGCGCCCTGCTCGATCAGGTGCGCGTTGACCGCCGTGTCGAACCAGCTGTAATAGACGACGTTGTTCACGTGCCCGTAGGCGTCGTTGTCCATCCAGCGCGTGCCGATGGTGCGGAAGGCCTTGTAGCCCGCGCGTCCTTCGGGCTGGGGTTTGGGGGCTGCGCTCATCGCGGGCGATTGTGCCAGCGGAGGGCATAGGCCTCGGCCACCCGGAAGGTGTTGACCTGCACCTGCACCGTGTCTTCCATGCGATGGCCGTAGCCGCCGGCCATGGCGAAGGCGAGCGGCAGCCCGCGCTGCCAGGCCCAGTCGAACACGCGCCGGTCGCGGGCCTCGAGGCCGTCCCATGTGAGCTTGAGGCGTCCCAGGCGATCGCCCTCGTGCGGGTCGGCGCCCGCGAGGTAGACCACGAAGTCGGGGTCGAAGCGCTGGGCCAGGTCCTCCAGCGCACGCTCCAGGGCCTGCAGGTAGGCGTCGTCGCCGGTGCCATCGGGCAGGTCGACGTCCAGGTCGCCCGGCTCCTTGCGGAACGGGAAGTTCTTCTGCCCGTGCAGCGACAGCGTGAACACCGTGGGGTCGTCGCGGAAGATGTGCGCCGTGCCGTCGCCCTGGTGCACGTCCAGGTCGATGATCGCCACGCGCAGGGGCCGGCGCTGGCGGCGGGCGCGTTCGGCCTGCATCAGGCGGGCGGCCACCGCGGCATCGTTGAAGACGCAGAAGCCGCCGCCGTGGTCCGGATAGGCGTGGTGGGTGCCGCCGGCGATGTTGCCCGCCACGCCTTCGCTGAACGCGACGCGGCAGGCGGCGATGGTCGCGCCGACGGAGCGGCGGGCACGTTCGGCCATCGCGGGACTCCAGGGGAAGCCGATCTCGCGCAGGATCTTCGGGTCGACCGAGCCGTCGTCGATCGCCTGGACGTAGGCCGGCGTGTGGACCAGGGCCAGTTCGCCGTCCGACGCCGGCTCCGCCTGGACCAGCCGGATCCCGGGCACTTCGGCCGCCAGCCGGTCCCTCAGCAGCTGGTACTTGCCCATGGGAAAGCGGTGGCCCGGCGGCAGGGGCAGGACGAACTGGGTTGCGTAGAAGACTTGCATGGCGTCCCGGCGATTGTCCGGAAACGCGGCATTTAGGGAGGCTTACCTAGTTTGCTGCGCTGCAACAAAAACCGCTTGCATTGCGCGCTGCCAACCCTATACTTCCACCCATGCTGCACTGCAACATCGCAAGGGCAGACGCACCGAGCCCCCGCTACCCCTACCCGGAGAAACCGCAATGCTGACCGCTGAACAACTGCTCGCCGCCCAGAAGGCGAACGTCGAAACCCTGTTCGGGCTGACCTCGAAGGCCTTCGAAGGCGTCGAGAAGCTCGTCGAACTGAACGTCACCGCGACCAAGGCCGCCCTGGTCGAAGCCGCCGAGACCACCCAGTCCATGCTGAGCGTCAAGGACGCCCAGGAACTGCTGGCCCTGCAAGCCGCCCTCTTCCAGCCCCTGGCCGAGAAGACCGCCGCCTACAGCCGCCACCTGTACGACATCAGCACCGCCACCGGCGCCGAGTTCAGCCGCACGGTCGAAGGCCAGTTCGCCGACGCCCAGAAGAAGTTCCTGGCCGTCGTGGACAACGCTGCCAAGAACGCACCCGCCGGCTCCGAGACTGCCGTCGCCGTGTTCAAGAGCGCTGTTGCCGCCGGCAACAACGCGCTGGAGTCCGTGCAGAAGGCCGTCAAGCAGGCTGCCGACGTCGCCGAAGCCAACTTCAACGCCGTGGCCAGCACCGCGGTGAACGCTGCCAAGACCCCCGCCAAGGCCAAGCGCGCCTGAGGTCTTGCATTGAGGGTTCCTGACTCCATTTGCATGGAAACGGGACTCTCGCCGTAGGATCGCACTCATTCGATACGACCGGCCGCTGCCGGGAGTATCTTCAGGTTGTCTCCTCGGGTCCTTTCGACACCTTCAGGTTCAGGGATCCCTTCAGCCCCCAGCCGCAAGTCTGGGGGCTATTTTCTTTTGGAGACGGCTTGGTGGTGGGGTTCGCCTGCGGCTCACCGCCACCCTACGGCGTGTGCGCCTTGGCTTCCATCGCGGCCCGCAGTTGCGGCAGCGCGGCCAGCATCGCGGCGCGGCCGGCCTCGATCGCGCGCTTCTTGTTCGTGAAGTCACCGCTGCCCATGCCCACCAGCGAGGGACGCACCACGATGTCGGCATCCTTCAATTCCCAGCTGTTGATGCTCTTGCCCATGATGGCGAAGGTCTGCAGCAGCAGGTGGATCGAATCGCCCGAGGGATTGCCTTCGGGTGCGCTGGAGATGTCGACCGCGATGATCACCTCGCCGCCCATCTGGCGCGCATAGCGCACGGGCACCGGCGACACGAGGCCCCCGTCCACGAACTCCTGGCTGCCGATCTTCACCGGCACGAACACCGCCGGCACCGCGCTCGACGCCCGCACCGCCGTGCCGGTGTCGCCGCGGCGGAACAGGACACCCTGGCCCGTGTTCAGGTCGGTCGCAACGATGCCCAGGGGCACCGCCATGTTCTCGATCAGCCGGTTGTTCACCTGGCCGTTCACGTAGCGCCCCAGCGCCTCGCCCCGCAGCACGCCGCGGTTGAACAGCGGCAGGGTCCAGTCCGCGAAGGCGGCCTCGTCCATGGTCATCGCGACCTGCTGCAGCTGCTGCCCGTTGCGGCCGCTCGCGTACAGGGCGGCGACCAGGCTGCCGGCAGACGTGCCGACCACCAGGTCCGGCTTGATCCCGGCCTCCTCCAGCACTTGCAGCACCCCCACATGGGCGAAGCCCCGGGCGGCACCGCCCCCGAGCGCCAGGCCGACGCGGGGCGGCACCTTGGCGACGGCCGCGGGCGGCGCGATGGGCGTCTCGGGCTCCCTGGGCCCGCTGGCGCATCCGGCCAGGACGGCAACGGCCGCCAGGACGGTGACCTGGCGCAAGTTCGCGCCGATCTTATTAAGAATAATTCTCGTTTGGACTATGATGTGCCGCTCCGCAACAGAGCGCTCCCTGAAGGACGTTTCCGATGATTTCCAAAGCCGCAGGCGTCGCCGCCCTGCTCCTCGCCGCCGCGGGCTCCGTGGCCGCTCAGGGACAGGAGCTCAACCTTTACTCCGCCCGCCATTATTCGACGGATGAGGCGCTGTACACCAACTTCACCAAGGCGACCGGCATCCGGATCAACCGGGTGGACGCCGACGACGCCGGCATCCTGGCCCGGCTGAAGGCCGAAGGCACCGCCTCCCCCGCCGACGTGATCCTGCTGGTGGACGCCGCCCGACTGTACAAGGGCGACGTGGACGGCCTGTTCCGGCCGGTGAAGTCCAAGGTGCTGGAGGACGCGATCCCGGCCCAGTACCGCGCCGCCACCACGGACCAGGGCACGACCTGGTTCGGCTTCTCCACCCGCGCCCGCGTGGTCGTCTACGACAAGATCAAGGTGAAGCGCGAGGACGTGGACACCTACGAGGAACTCGCCGATCCCAAGAACAAGGGCAAGGTGTGCCTGCGTTCCGGCTCGCACCCCTACAACCTGTCCCTGTTCGGCGCCGTCACCGAGCACCTGGGCGAACAGCAGGCCGAGGCCTGGCTGAAGGGCATCGTGGCCAACATGGCACGCGACCCCAAGGGGGGCGACACCGACCAGATCAAGGCCGTCGGCGCGGGCGAATGCCAGGTCGCCGTGAGCAACACGTATTACATCGCGCGGTTGCTGCGCTCCAACGCGCCCGAGGACCGGGCGCTCATGGAACGCGTGGGCGTCGTGTTCCCGAACCAGCAGTCCTGGGGCACGCACGTCAACATCGCCGGCGGCGCGGTGGCGAAGAACAGCAAGCACCCGGAAGCGGCGGTCAGGTTCCTGGAATACCTGGCCAGCCCGGAGGCACAGAACTACTTCGCGAACGGGAACAACGAGTGGCCGGCAGCCAAGGGCGTGACCGTGAGCAACTCTGCCCTCAAGGCCATGAGCGGCGGCAGCTTCAAGGCCGAGACGATCCCGATTGCCGCCGTTGGCGCAAACACGGTGAAGGTCCAACAGATGCTCGACCGCGTCGGCTTCAAATAAGGCGCAGAGCGGTCGCCTGCGGCGGCTCACCGCTCGCGGCAAAGCCCGCGAAGGCGGGCTTTGTGCCCTCGGCGAGGTGAGGGGCCGAAGGTCCCTCTCGACCGAGCCGAGTCATCCCGGCGCGCAGTGTCCGGGATAATTCGACGTCAACGTCATCCCAGGAGCAGAGATGGACATCAAGGGCAAGGTTTTCATCGTCACCGGCGGCGCGTCCGGCCTCGGCGAAGGCACCGCGCGCATGCTGGCCGCCGCCGGCGGCAAGGTCGTCATCGCCGACATGCAGGCCGACAAGGGCGAGCAGGTCGCCAGGGAGATCGGCGGGGCCTTCGTCAGATGCGACGTGAGCCAGGAAGCCGACGGGCAGGCGGTCGTGGCCAAGGCCGTGTCCCTGGGCAAGCTGATGGGCCTCGTCAACTGCGCCGGCATCGCGCCCGCGGAAAAGACCGTCGGCAAGAACGGCGCGCACAACTTCGGCGTGTTCGCCAAGACCATCACGGTCAACCTGGTGGGCAGCTTCAACATGATCCGCCTCGCGGCCGAAGCGATGGCGAAGAACGAGCCCGAGCCCACCGGCGAGCGCGGCTGCATGATCTCCACGGCCTCGGTCGCGGCCTTCGACGGCCAGATCGGCCAGGCCGCCTACAGCGCCTCCAAGGGCGGCGTGGTCGGCATGACGCTGCCCATCGCGCGCGACCTCGCGCGCAACGGCATCCGCAACATGACCATCGCCCCGGGCATCTTCGGCACGCCGATGCTGTTCGGCATGCCCCAGGAAGTGCAGGACGCGCTGGCCGCCAGCGTGCCCTTCCCTTCGCGCCTGGGCACGCCGGAGGACTACGCCAAGCTCGCGAAGCACATCTTCGAGAACGACATGCTCAATGGCGAGGTGATCCGCCTCGACGGCGCCATCCGCATGGCCCCGAAGTGAAGTGACCGCACCGCGGCCCCTGCTCACCGGGGCGGGGCCGCGCCCGCCTTGCGGTCGATCCGTTCGTATTCGGAAATCACCTGCGCGCCGAACAGCAGCAGCGTCGCGGCGATCTCCAGCGAGAACAGCACGACGATCGCCGTCGTGAGCGAGCCGTAGACGACGTTCACCTGCGACAGGGTGTTGAAGTACCACACCAGCACGCGCCGGGTGATCTCCCACAGCAGTGCCGCCGTGACGCCGCCCACCAGCGCGTGCCGCCACCACAGGCGGCCGACGGGCATCACCATGTAGATCGAGGTGAGCATCAGGATCTCGCCGGCCAGGCCCAGCAGGTACAGCAGCACGCCCGAAAAGCCTTGCAGCGACCAGGCGAAGCCGAGGAACTCGATGCTGTCCCGGCCCATCGCCTGGATCACGCCGGCCACCAGCGTCGCCACCAGCAGCCCCATGCCCAGCGAGAGGATGTAGCAGTAGGGCAGGATGGCCGAGACCAGGAAGTGCCGCCGCCGCAGGGTGAAGCGGTGCAGGAAGATCACCGACATGGCCTTCTCCAGCACCGTGAAGGCCAGAGAACTGAAGAACAGCATCGTCACCAGCAGCACCCAGCCGATCACGTCGCGGTGGGTCACGAAGTTGTGCAGTTCGACGATCACCGCCTTCGACTGTCCCGGCATGAGCCACTCGAGGTAGCGTCCGAGCGTCGAGAGCAGCAGCTGCTGGTCCACGAAATGCGAGAGCGCGATCACGGTGAGGATCAGCAGCGGCACCACCGACAGCAGCGCGTAGTAGGCAACGGCGCCGGCGAGCAGCAATCCCTGGTTGGCCTGGAAGCCTCTCAGCACGTTGCGGGCGAAGATGCCGGGATTCGCGAGCACGTAGGCGCCGGCGGGACTCAGGAGCGACATGCGGCCGAGTATGCCGCCGCGCGCACCGGCCGGGTGGCGGCCGCCGTGCCTCAGGCGTCGCGCACCAGCCGGAAGCCCAGATGCGACATCGGGCTGTACGGGTCGCAGCCGCGCCGCGCGCTCGGCCGGAACGACAGGCAGTAGTCGACGTTGCACAGGAACGAACCGCCGCGGATCACGCGCTTGGGCGCACCGGGCGGCACGCCCGGATCGGCGGGATCGAAGCAGTCGGCAGGGCCGCGCGGGTCCTCGATGGGTCCGCGCGCCGCCCGCGCCTGCTGCGCGAAGTAGTCGGCGCGGTACCAGTCCGCCACCCACTGCCACGCGTTGCCGGTCATGTCGTGCAGCCCGTAGCCATTGGCCGGGAAGCTGCGCACGGGAGTCGTGCCGGCGGCGCCGCCGGCCTCCGGCCGCACGACGGGGAAGCGACGCTCGCGCGTGTCCCAGTAGTTGGCGCGGCGCTCGCCATCGGGCGCCATGTCGTCGCCCCACGCATAGGTCGCCTGCTCCAGCCCACCGCGCGCGGCGAACTCCCACTCCGCCTCGGTGGCCAGCCGCTTGCCGGCCCAGCGCGCATAGGCCTGCGCGTCCTGGTGGCTCACCTGCACCACGGGATGGTCCTCCTTCCCGGCAATCGTGCTGCCGCGACCGTGCGGATGGCGCCACTCGGCGCCGGGCACGTAGCGCCACCACTGCCCGTAGTCGTCCAGGCGCACCGGGGCGCGCGTGCCGGTGAAGACCATCGCGCCGGGCACCAGCACTTCGTCCGGTGGCCGGGGCGTGCCCGGCGGGAGCTGCACGCGCACGGTGTCCCAGTCGGGCTTGCGCTCCGCGGTCGTGACGTAGCCGGTCTGGCGCACGAAGTCCGCGAACTGCGCATTGGTCACGTGCGTCGCGTCCATCCAGAAGCCGTGCACCCGCACGGCATGCGCGGGTCGCTCGTCGAAGCGGGCCAGGGCATGGTCGCTGCCCATGAGGAACACCCCGCCGGGGATCCAGGCCATGTCCTTCGGGCCCGTGCTGCCGTCGCCGATGCGGACCTCGGGTGCATTCGCGCCGGCACGGTGGGCCCACGCACGCCATCCCGCGACACCGGCGGCCGCCGCGACCGCCGTCGCACCGCCTGCCACGAGCAGGGTCCGCCTAGTAGACGCCATGGGTCCTGGGGCAGGACCGCCCCTGGTTCTGCTGCACGAACTGCAGGTCGGCGGCATTGGTGAGCCCGTCGCCGCCCGCGAAGTCGTAGACGCTGGAAAAGCCCCAGTTGGTGACGAGTCCCTGCACGGCGGCCAGGTCCAGCGCGTCGACGACGCCGTCCTTGTTGCCGTCGCCGGCGCAGGCGGGATCGGAGGCCAGCAGGTCGTCCAGCTGCACGCTCAGCTGGTTGTAGTTGCGCTGCTGGTCGGCCGACAGCGGCGCGAGCAGCAGATTGCGGTCCGGGTTGTCCAGCAACGGGGTGGGCGTCGCCTGGTCGATCGCGTAGAACTCGTTGGTGGTGACCGGGCCGCAGCTGTCGGCCGCCGTGTCGTAGGTCTGGGTCGTGTTGCGCACGACCTTGAAGCGCTCGTTGCGGATGGCGCTGGAGATCTCCGGCAGGATGGAAACCATGGCCTGCCCTGACCGGAACAGCGCCTGGTTCACCTGGCAGCAGCTGCCGTACCCCGTCCCTCCGTTGGCGACCACCGACGGGTCCGTATAGCCCCGCCCCCACCAGACACCGGCGTTGTCCTCGCAGACGCTCTTGGTCATGGGGATCTGGGTGCAACTGGTGCTGATCACGCAGGGGCCGTTACGCCCGCCGTTGGCCTGGGTGTTGAAGCCGCTCTGGGCGAAGTTGATGGTGCGCAGGCTGCCCTGTCCGGTGGTGGTGAGATAGGGCAGCAAGGCCACCGAATCCACCGTGCGCGGGACGGCCTTGTGGACGTCGATGCCGGCCAGTTCGCCGAACAGCTGGAACACGTCCACCATGTTGACCATGTGCTCCACGTCGCGGCCGGGCGATTCCACCTTCGGGCCTGCCACGATCAGCGGGTCCCAGATCCCCGTCTGGTAGGTGGTCCCCTTGGCGAGCTGCGGGTTGAAGGGCAGCTTCACCGACGACCCCAGCGAGCCGTTGTCGCCGACGATGACGATCATCGTGTTGCTCGCGCGCGGGTCGTACGACAGGCTGCCGTCGGCGCCACGCTTCGCGATGCCGGTCTCCACCAGGATGCGGCCGAACTCGCTGTCCATGGCCTCGGTCATCTGGTTCTGGATCACGCGGCCCTGCAGGGTGGCCGTGCAGTCGAGGGCGTCCTTCAGCGCGCCGCCGCTCTGCGGCACCAGGCTGCCGGGCGGCTGCTGCAGCGGCGTATGCGCGGCGCTGAAGCTCACCGTCGCCATCCAGGGCTTGCCCGGCGTGCGCGACCGGATCCACGCGATCGCCGCGTCGGCCTCGATGCGGGTGCGGTAGCCGCGGGCGCGCGCATCCGTGAGCGGCACCTGCTCCGCGTTGCCGTCCTGCACGATCACCAGCGGCGACACGTAGTAGGCGTTCTCCCGGTCGAACACGAGCGAGGACGGCGGCGTGCCGCAGGCCTGGCCGGGGACGAGGATGCCGCCCGCGGCCAGGCACTGCAGGCCGGCCGCGTCCTGGCCGGCGGAGGTCCGGCTCATCCGCGTGCAACTGCCATCGGGCTGGTAGCAGGCGCCGCTGTCCGCCCCGCCTGCCGCGGTGCCGGGCGGCACGAAGCCGCAGGCGTAGGTCCTGGCTGCCGCGATGCCGCCGGCCGTGCTGTCGATGGAGGCGGGCACGCCACCGATCCAGCCATAGAAGTAGTCCCAGCCCAGCACCGCGGGCGTCGCGTTGCCGGCCTGGTTGTTCTCGGGCCCGGCGAGGTGGAACTTGCCGAACATGCCGCTCTCGTAGCCGGCCTGCTTCAGGAGCTTGGGCACGGTCAGGTCGTACGGCGAGACCTGCGATTGCGCGAGGTCGTTGGGGCCGATGGCCTGGTAGATGTTGGTCCGCACCGGATAGCGGCCCACGAAGAAGGCCGCGCGGCCCGGCGAGCATTCGGGCATGGACCACGTGTTGCGGAAGCGCACGCCCGCGGCGGCCACGGCGTTCATGTTGGGCATGGGCGGCGGCGTGTCGCCGCCGTAGCCGAACGACGCCATCTGGTCGATGCCGACGTCGTCCATGATCACGAACAGGATGTTGGGCGCGTTGCCGGCCCCGGAGCCGCCGCTGCCGCCTCCGCCTCCCCCGCAAGACGCCAGCGCGAGCACGCCCGCAGCCAGCAGCCATCTCCAGCACTTCATCTGCCGCCCTCCCCAGGATGGAAGAGCGGAATGTACTAGGGCGCCGGCTAGACGTCGATGGCGCTCGCGGATCCGGCCTTCTTGCGCAGCTCGAACTTCTGGATCTTGCCGGTGGACGTCTTGGGCAGCTCGCCGAAGACGACCGCCTTCGGCACCTTGAAGCCGGCCAGGTGCTTCCTGCAGTGGGCGACGATCTCTTCGGCCGTGAGGCCGGACCCCGGCTTCAGCTCGATGAACGCGCACGGCGTCTCGCCCCACTTCGGATCGGGCCGCGCCACCACGGCCGCGGCGAGCACGTCGGGATGGCGGTACAGCACGTCTTCCACCTCGATCGACGAGATGTTCTCGCCGCCGGAGATGATGATGTCCTTGCTGCGGTCCTTGATCTTGATGTACCCGTCGGGGGACTGCACCGCGAGGTCGCCGGTGTGGTACCAGCCGCCGGCAAAGGCTTCCTGCGTCGCCTTCGCGTTCTTCAGGTAGCCCTTCATCGTGATGTTGCCCCGGAACATGATCTCGCCCATCGTCTCGCCGTCCCACGGCACGGGCTGCAGGGTCTGCGGGTCGAGCACGCGGGCGCTGCGCTGCAGGTGGTAGCGCACGCCCTGGCGGGCATTGAGACGGGCGCGCTCGCCGATGTCGAGGCCGTCCCAGTCCGCGTGCTTCGCGCAGGCCGTCGCCGGCCCGTAGACCTCCGTGAGGCCATAGACGTGGGTCAGGTCGAAGCCCAGCTTCTCCATCCCCTCGATCAGGGCCGCCGGCGGCGCCGCCCCGGCCACCATCGCCTTGACGCCCCGCGGCAGGCCCTTCTTCAACTCCTCCGGTGCGTTCACCAGCAGGCCGTGCACGATGGGCGCGCCGCAGTAGTGGGTCACGCCATGCTCCCGGATCGCGTCCGCCATGGCCCGGGCCTCCACCTTGCGCAGGCAGACGTTGACGCCAGCGCGCGCGGCCACGGTCCACGGGAAGCACCAGCCGTTGCAGTGGAACATGGGCAGCGTCCACAGGTAGACCGGGTGCTTGGGCATGTCCCACTCGAGGATGTTGGAGATCGCATTGATCGCCGCGCCGCGGTGGTGGTAGACCACGCCCTTGGGGTTGCCCGTCGTGCCGCTGGTGTAGTTGAGGGCAATGGCATCCCATTCGTCCGCGGGGAGCGCCCAGGCGAAGTCGGGATCACCCGTCGCGAGGAAGTCCTCGCAGGTCGTGCCGCCGATGCGGCGGGCCTCGCCGGCGAAGAGCTTGTCCTCCGCATCGATCACCAGAAGGGGCCGGTCGGCCTTGCGCAGCGCGATCGCTCTCTCCATCGCCGGCGCGAACTCCGGGTCGACGATCACGGCCTTCGCCTCCCCGTGATCCAGCATGAAGGCGATGGCCTCGGGGTCCAGCCGCGTGTTGAGCGTGTTCAGGACCGCTCCGGCCATGGGAATGCCGAAGTGCGCCTCCACCATCGGCGGCACGTTCGGCAGCATCACCGCCACCGTGTCGCCCTGGCCCAGGCCGGCGCGCTGCAGGGCGCTGGCCAGGCGCCGGCAGCGCCCGTAGACCTGCGCCCAGGTGCGCCGCAAGTCCCCATGGACCACTGCGGTTCGTTGCGGATAGACCTCGGCGGCGCGCTCCAGGAAGGACAATGGCGACAGCGGCGTGAAGTTCGCCTCGTTGCGCGGGAGGTCCTGGTCGAAAATGCTGGCCATGCCGTGTCTCCGGTTGTCGTATCGACGCAGAGGTTAGACCTTTTCAGGCCGGTGCAGAATCAGGCAGGAACAAGTACGCGCCAATGGCGATCCCCCAGAACTTCATCCAGGAACTCATTGCGCGCGCCGACGTCGTCGAGATCGTCGGCCGCTACGTGCAGCTGAAGAAGACGGGCGCCAACTATTCCGGGCTCTGTCCCTTCCACAGCGAGAAGTCGCCGTCCTTCACGGTAAGCCCCACCAAGCAGTTCTTCCACTGCTTCGGCTGCGGCAAGAGCGGCAACGCCATCGGCTTCCTGATCGATTACGCGGGCATGAACTTCCCCGAAGCGGTGAAGGATCTCGCCGGCCAGTACGGCATGCAGGTGCCGGAAGAAGACATCTCGCCCGCTGAGCGCGCCCGGCAGGCGGAGCAGAAGCAGAAGCAGGCCACGCTGGGCGACGTGCTGGAGAAGGCCGGCGCGGCCTATCGCAAGCACCTGAAGGACTCGCCCAGGGCCATCGCCTACTTCAAGAGCCGGGGCGTCTCGGGGGAGATCGCCAGGCAGTTCGGCCTGGGCTACGCGCCTGAGGGCTGGCGCTCGCTGGCCAGCGTCTTCCCGCATTACGACGACCCACTGCTGGCCGAAAGCGGGCTGGTGATCGTCAACGAGGAAGACGACAAGCGCTACGACCGCTTCCGCGACCGGGTGATGTTCCCGATCCGCAACGTCAAGGGCGAGTGCATCGGCTTCGGCGGCCGCGTGCTGGGAGACGAGAAGCCCAAGTACCTCAATTCGCCCGAAACGCCCATCTTCAGCAAGGGCCGCGAGCTTTACGGCCTCTGGGAAGCCCGCAACGCTCTGCGCGAGGCCGGCTACGTGCTGGTGACCGAGGGCTACATGGACGTGATCGGGCTGGCGCAGCTCGGGTTCCCCAATGCGGTGGCGACGCTGGGCACCGCCTGCACGACCGAGCACGTGCACAAGCTGTTCCGCTTCACCGATAGCGTGGTCTTCAGCTTCGACGGCGATGCCGCCGGCCGCCGAGCCGCCCGCAAGGCCCTCGACGGCGCCCTGCCGTATGCCACCGACGTGCGGACGGTGAAGTTCCTGTTCCTGCCGCCGGAGCACGACCCGGACAGCTACATCCGCGAGCACGGGACGGAGGCCTTTGCCCGCTTTGTCCGGCAGGCGGTGCCCCTGAGCGAGTTCCTCCAGGAGGCCAGCGCCGAAGGCTGCGACCTCGGGACGGTGGAAGGCCGCTCCAGGATGGTCAGCAACGCCGGCCCGCTCTGGCGCCAGCTGCCCGAAGGCGCCCTGAAACGCCAGATCCTCGGCGCGATCGCGGACCGGGCCCAGCTGGGGGAACACGACCTGCTCGAGCTGTGGGGCGTGGCCGTTCCAGGGCAGCAGGCGCGCCGCGAACGCAGGAGATCGGCCGACTCGCCTTACAAGCAGCGGGCGTACGGCGCCGGCCCCCGGCACGCCATCAAGCCCAAGACGATCGCCATGGCGGAACACATCGCGCTGGCCGCCCTTCGGAACTCCGAAGCCTGGGAGCTGCTCACCAACGACGACCATCACGTCCTGTGCGAGCTCCAGTCGCCTCATGGCGACCTGTTCTCGTGGATCGACACGCGCTTCCACGAGCACGGGGCCGAGCCTTGGGCCGTGCTCCAGCTCGGAATCGAAGGTCAGCCGTTTGCGGAGCTGGCCGGTCGCCTGGTGGCCCTGGACGACATGCAACCCAGTGGCCGCGCCTACGAGGTGGAAGAGATCAGCGAGGCCGCCCTGCGCAGGGCCATCACGGAAATCCAGATCGACGCCCTGGAAGGGCAAATCAGCCAGGTCCTCAAGCTTCCCGCGTCGGACCCTTCGCGGCAGGAGCGGATGTACGAGCTGAGCCGCCGGCAATTCGCGTTGCTGAAAGCGCAAAAAACGGGTACCAAGGCTTGAAATCCGCGGTTGACCCTATAATGTAGGGTTTGCTAGCGGCAAGAGCGACAGCAGCACCTCCGGACCGGCCGGCCCTCACGCACGAGCGGCACCCCCAGCGGGCAAAGGCCAAATCACCGCAAGGACTGCACACCAAATGTTCGCCCACCCATCTTGCCCGTAAAGGCCCAGGTCGGCCTTCTCCACCCGCGCCGGGTTCGTGGCGCATTTGTGCATTCCGCTGTCCTGTACGAGGTCGTATGCCCGCTCAAAAGTCCGCGAAGCCGTCCACCCACGCGAAACCTGCCGACCGAAAGCCAGTCCAATCCTCATCCCCAACCGCCGCCAAGGCCCAGCTCAAGGTCGTGAAGAACGACAAGAAGCCGGCGGCATCCAAACCAGCCAAGCCCGTGCCCACGAAGTCCATCGCCGCCAAGTCCGAGAAAGCCTCCGCCAAGGAAGAAACGAAGAAGACCGCCAAGACCGCCGTCGCCGAGGAACCGGCGAAGAAGAAGCCTGGCCGTCCCCCCAAGGCGAGCGCCGAAGTCGCCGCCCCGCCCAAGGCCGGCGCCAAGCGGGGCCGCAAGCCCAAGGAGGCCGATCCGAAGGCGAAGGGCGAGGAAGAAGTCGACCTGGCTGACGTCGAAGCGGACTTCGAGGACAGCGAACCGGTCGTGGAAGAACCGGTGGCGGCCGTCGAAAAGGCCAAGCCGCTGCGCATGAAGATCAGCAAGGCGAAGGAACGCGCCTTGATGAAGGAATTCGGCCTGGACGAGACCGTCCTGACCGAGGAGGAGCTGCTCAAGCGCCGCCAGCGCCTGAAGACCCTGATCAAGCTGGGCAAGACCCGCGGCTACCTGACGCACGCCGAGATCTCCGACCACCTGCCGGACAAGCTGGTGGACTCCGAGACGCTGGAAGTCGTGGTGTCGATGCTGAACGACATGGGCGTGGCCGTGTACGAGCAGACGCCCGATGCCGAGACGCTGCTGCTGACGAACACCGGCCCGACCGCCGCGACGGAAGAAGAAGCGGAAGAGGAAGCCGAAGCCGCCCTGTCCACCGTGGACAGCGAATTCGGCCGCACCACCGACCCCGTGCGCATGTACATGCGCGAGATGGGCACGGTGGAACTGCTCACGCGCGAGGGCGAGATCGAGATCGCCAAGCGCATCGAAGGCGGCCTGATGGCGATGATGGAGGCGATCTCCGCCTCCCCGGCCACCATCGCCGAGATCCTGCGCCTGGCCGCGGAGATCCGCGAAGGCAAGATCGTCATCTCCACCGTCGTCGACGGCTTCTCCAACCCGAACGAAGCCGACGACTACGTCGCGGAAGAAGACTTCGACGAGTTCGATGCGGACGACGACGACGACGGCTCCGGCGGCTCCAAGGCGCTGACCCGGAAGCTGGAAGAACTCAAGGCCGCGGCGCTGGAGAAGTTCGACAAGATCGCCAGCCTGTTCGAGAAGGTGCACAAGGCCTACGACAAGGAAGGCTGGGGCTCGCCCACCTACCAGAAGTCCCAGCACGCGCTGTCCGAGGAGCTGATGACCATCCGCTTCACGGCCAAGACCATCGAGAAGCTGTGCGACATGGTGCGCGGCCAGGTCGACGACATCCGCAAGAAGGAGCGCGAGCTGCGCCGCATCATCGTGGACAAGTGCAGCATGCCGCAGGAAACCTTCATCAAGGAATTCCCGCCCAACCTGCTGAACCTGCGCTGGGTGGAGAAGCAGGCCGCGGCCGGCAAGCCCTGGAGCATCGTGATCCAGCGCAACATCCCGGCCATCCAGGAACTGCAGCAGAAGCTGATCGACCTGCAGATGCAGGTGGTCGTGCCGCTGGCGGAGCTGAAGGAAATCAACCGCCGCATGAACGAGGGCGAGGCCTCGTCGCGCGAAGCGAAGAAGGAGATGATCGAGGCCAACCTGCGCCTGGTGATCTCGATCGCGAAGAAGTACACCAATCGCGGCCTGCAGTTCCTGGACCTGATCCAGGAAGGCAACATCGGCCTGATGAAGGCGGTGGACAAGTTCGAATACCGCCGCGGCTACAAGTTCTCGACCTACGCGACGTGGTGGATCCGCCAGGCCATCACCCGGTCCATCGCCGACCAGGCCCGCACGATCCGCATCCCGGTGCACATGATCGAGACGATCAACAAGATGAACCGCATCTCGCGCCAGCACCTGCAGGAGTTCGGCTTCGAGCCGGACGCCAGCATCCTGGCAGCCAAGATGGAGATCCCGGAAGACAAGATCCGCAAGATCATGAAGATCGCCAAGGAGCCGATCTCCATGGAGACGCCGATCGGGGACGACGACGACTCCCACCTGGGCGATTTCATCGAGGACACGGGCAACACCGCGCCGATCGAGGCTGCCATGCAGGCAGGCCTGCGCGACGTGGTGAAGGACATCCTCGATTCGCTGACCCCGCGCGAAGCCAAGGTGCTGCGCATGCGCTTCGGCATCGAGATGAGCACGGACCACACGCTGGAGGAAGTCGGCAAGCAGTTCGACGTCACCCGCGAGCGGATCCGCCAGATCGAGGCGAAGGCCTTGCGCAAGCTCAAGCACCCGAGCCGCTCGGACAAGCTGCGTTCGTTCATCGACACGCTGTAAATCCCCGTCGTCCCCGCGCAGGCGGGGACCCAGGGCTTTCAAGAAGCGCCCCGCGGGGCGCTTTTTTCATGCCCGCGACAGAGGGTTAACCATCCTTTTGCCGCCGCCCCTCGTTCCTACAATGGCCGCGTTCCTGACCTGTCCCTGACCGACGAGGAGACACTCATGCTGGAATCCAGGCCGCGGCCCAGCCGCAGGCACATCCTTTCCGCGGCAGGCGCGCTGGGCGCGGCGGCGGTGGTTCCCGGACTGGCGCGCGCCCAGGGGGCGTGGCCCAACCGCCCGGTCACCGTCATCTGCCCGTGGGGCGCGGGCGGCGGCACCGACGCCACGGTGCGCATCATCGCCAGCCTGCTGGAAAAGGACCTGGGCCAGCCCTTCAACGTGGTGAACCGTACCGGCGGGTCGGGCGTCGTCGGCCACTCCGCGATTGCCACGGCCCCTGCCGATGGCTACACGCTCGGCATGCTGACCGTGGAGATCGCCATGATGCACTGGCAGAAGCTCACCGAGCTGACCCCTGCCAGCTACGCGCCGCTGGCCCTGATGAACGAGGACCCGCCGGGGATCACCGTCAACGCAGGGGCGCCGTACCAGAACGTCAAGGCCCTGGCCGAGGCGATCAAGGCATCGCCCGCGGGCAAGTTCAAGGCGTCGGGCACGGGCCAGGGCGGCATCTGGCATCTGGCCCTGGTGGGCTGGCTGCAGGCCATGGGCCTCAAGCCGAACCACGTGGCCTGGGTGCCGTCCAATGGCGCCGGCCCGGCGATGCAGGACCTGGCCGCCAACGGGCTCGACCTCGTCACCTGCTCGCTGCCCGAATCGCGCGCGCTGGTCGAGGCCGGCAAGGCCCGGTCGCTGGCCATCATGGCCACCGAGCGCAATCCCGCTTTCGCGAGCGTCCCGACCCTGAAGGAATCCATGGGCGTCGACTACTCCGTCGGCGCCTGGCGCGGCATCGCCGGTCCCAAGGGCCTTCCCGCCGACGTCAGCGCCAGGCTCGTCGCGTCGCTGAAGAAGGTCAACGACGCGAAGGAGTTCCACGATTTCATGGCCAACCGGGGATTCGGCATCCGGTGGGCCGACCCCGCCGGCTTCGGCAGCTTCATGGCCGCCTCCGATGCCGCCATGGGGGCCGCGATGAAGTCCGCCGGCCTGGTCTGACGGTGCGGGCCGTTCGCGCATGAAGGTGTCCGACCGGGTCACCGGTGCGCTGCTGGCGGCGCTGGGCGCCGCCGCGTACTGGGGCGGTTCGCTGCTGCCGCCGGTGCCCGGGCAACAGGTCGGCCCCAACGTGTTCCCGATGGTCATCGGCGCCGCCCTGGTGGCGTGCGGCGTGCTGATCATCCTGGGCGTCGGGCGCACCTTCGAGGAAGAGGAAGAGGTCGTGACCTCGGCCAAAGGCGACGTCGCCCCGGCCGACACGCTGGAACCGGAGGGGGATTTCGTTTCCCGCATGCGGCACGGCGGCTGGAAGGTCCTGGTGCCGCCTGCCGCCCTCTTCTTCTACTACTTCGCCTCGGAGCGGCTGGGGTTCTGGATCACCTCGGCGCTGATGCTCTTCACCCTCGCCTGGAGCCAGGGAGCCAGGTTGAAATGGGCGTTGGCGCTGGCCGTCGTGGCGCCGGCCGTCGTGCACCTGGTGTTCTACAAGCTGTTGCGCGTGCCGCTCCCGATCGGCCTGCTGAAATTCCCGTGGGCGTGAGCGCGTGAACAACCTGCTCCAGGGCTTCTCGATGGTCATGCAGGTCGACGTGCTGCTGACCATCCTGTTCGCGTCCATCTACGGGCTGATCGTCGGGGCCTTGCCGGGCCTGTCGGCCACCATGGCGACGGCCCTGCTCGTTCCCGTGACGTTCTACATGTCGCCCATCGCCGCGGTCTCCGCGATCATCGCGGCCTCGGCGATGGCCATCTTCTCCGGCGACATCCCGGGCTGCCTGCTGCGCATTCCCGGCACGCCGGCGTCCGCCGCGTACACCGACGAAGCCTTCGCGATGACCATGAAGGGCCAGCCCGAACTGGCGCTCGGCATCTGCCTGTGGTTCTCGGCCCTCGGCGGCATCATCGGCACGGTCTCGCTGATCGCCATGGCGCCGGCGCTGGCCGAGATGGCCTTCCAGTTCTCGACCTTCGAGTACTTCTGGCTCGCGCTGCTCGGGCTGATGTGCGCCACCATGGTGGCCCGCTCGTCGCCCATCAAGGCGATCGCGTCGATGTTCCTCGGCCTGCTGATCACCTGCGTCGGCAACGAGAACCCCGGCGGCGTGCCGCGCTTCACCTTCGGGCTGTCCGACCTGCTGGGCGGCATCGAGATCATCCCGGTGCTGGTCGGCGTGTTCGCGGTCTCCGAAGTGATGCGTGCGTACCAGGCGAAGGACGTGCCCGTCCTCCCGCCCCGCAAGTTCGGCAGCATCCTCGCGGGCCAGTGGGCGCTGACCAAGTCGCACCCGCAGCAGCAGATCCGCGGCAACATCGTCGGCATCATCATCGGCGTGCTGCCGGGCGCGGGCGCCGACATGGCGGCCTGGATCAGCTACGCGATGTCCAAGCGCTTCTCGAAGACGCCCGAGAAGTTCGGCACGGGCCATCCCGAAGGCCTGATCGAAGCCGGCGCCAGCAACAACGCCAGCCTCGCCTCCGGCTGGGTGCCGTCCCTGCTGTTCGGCATCCCGGGCGACACCATCACGGCCATCGCGATCGGCGTCCTCTACATGAAGGGCCTGAATCCCGGGCCGACGCTGTTCACGGAGAAGGCAGCGAGCATGTACGCCCTGTACATCGTCTTCATGCTGTCCAACATCATCATGATTCCGCTGGGCATCATGATGATCCGCTCCGCCCGCTACGTGCTGTACGTGCCGCGTTCGCTGATCATGCCGGTGATCATCCTGCTGTGCGCCGTCGGCTCGTTCGCCACCGGCAACAACCTCGCGCTGGTGTTCACCGTCGCCATCTTCGGGCTCGTGGGCTATTTCATGGACAGGAACGGCTATCCGGTCGCGGCCCTGGTGCTGGGCGCCGTCATGGGCACGATGGTGGAACAGAACTTCGTGACGTCGCTGATCAAGTCCGACGGCAGCCTGCTGCCGTTCTTCGGCCGGCCGGTGGCCGCCGTGCTCGCGTTGCTCAGTTTCGCTGCAGTGCTGTGGCCATTGGCCGTGTGGCTGCGAAGGCCGCGTCAGGGGCGCCCTGGATTCCCGCCTCCGCGGGAATGACGCAGCTCTAGCGTTTCGGCAGCAAGGGCTGCGTCGCCCCGTCCACGCCCACCAGCGACACGATCGTCCACAACTGCATCTGCGGCCCCAGCCACGCGTTCACCGGCGCGTACCACTCGCCTGGCCCGTGCGCGCCCGCGCCGATGCCGCCGCTGCCCAGAGTGACCGCGGGGATGCCCAGGCTGATCGGGAGGTTGGCGTCGGTGCTGGACGCGGTGATCGCGCGCACTTCGCCGCCCACGGCCTGCACGCCACGGCGTGCGGCCTGCACCAGCGGCGAGTCGATCGGGGACGCGCCCGCGGGCCGGTCGCCCAGCAGCTTGAAGTCCACCTTGACCATGTCGCGCTGGTTCCAGCGCGCGTTCTCCTCCGCGGCCGCCTCGCGCGCGAGGTGCAGGAGGCGGTCCTCCAGCTTCTTCAGTTCCTCCGGGCTGTTGGAGCGCATGTCCAGGCCCAGTTCCGCCTCCGCCGCGATGGCGTTGACCGAGGTGCCGCCCTTCAACGTGCCCACCGTGAAAGTCGTCTTCGGCGTGTCCGGCGTGCGCACGTCGGCGATCTTCGCGACCGCACGGCCCAGGGCATGCGTGGCCGAGGGCAGGCCGAAGCCGGAGAAGCTGTGCCCGCCGGGCGCGGTGTACGTGATGCGCCAGCGGCGGCTGCCGGTGCCCTGGTGCACGATGCGGTCGATGTCCAGGCCGTCGAAGGCGATGAAGCCGTCCACGTTGCGGTGCTCGCGGAAGAAGGCCTTCACGCCGCGCAGGTCGCCCAGGCCCTCCTCGCCCACGGAGGCGAGGAAGACGACGTCGCCCACGGTGCGCAGGTTCACCTGGTTGAGCGCCCGCGCGATCGACAGCATGGACGCCAGTCCGCGTCCGTTGTCGTGGATGCCCGGTGCCGCATAGCGGTTGTCCTTGACCCTCACCTTCACGTCCGTGCCCTCGGGGAACACGGTGTCCAGGTGCGCGCAGACGACCAGCACCGGGCCGCGACCGGTGCCGCGGCGCAGCGCCACCACGTTGCCCTCGGTGTCGATGCGCACGTCGGCGAGGCCGGTGGCCTTGAGGCGCCGCGCGTAGTCCGCCGCCCGCGCCTGCTCCTTGAAGGGCGGCGCCGGGATCTCGGTGAGCTCCACCTGGTCCTTCAATGCGCGCTCGTCGTCGGTGCGCACGTAGTCCAGCGCCTGCCGCAGGGCGGCATGCGACGCGAGCCGCGAGAAAGCGGCCTCCGTCGCCGGGTGGATCGCCGGCGGATCCTGCGCGCGGGCCGCGGTCGCGAAGGCAGCCAGCAGGGCGGCTGCCAGGATTGCGAGGGGGTGTCTCATGTCTCGTTCCCGCGCAACGGCTTTGCGGGTCCTTCGTGGGCCCAGTGTAGCGGCAGCCGGGCGCCTGTTGGCATGCCACCTAGAATGCAAGCCATGGTGCAGGACACGGATTTCGTGATCGTCGGCGGCGGCATCGCCGGCGCTTCGGTGGGCTTCTTCCTCGCGCCGCATGCGCGCGTGGTGCTGCTGGAACGCGAGTCGCAGCCCGGGTACCACTCCACGGGCCGCTCGGCCGCTCTCTTCCTGGACAGCTACGGCACGCCGCAGGTCCGCGCCCTGAGCCGCGCGAGCCGCCCCTTCCTCGATGCACCGCCGCCGGGGTTCGCGGAACACCCGGTGCTCGCGCCGCGCGGCTGCCTGCTCGTGGCGGCGCCCGGCCAGGAAGCGCTGCTCGAAGGACATTGGGAACTGCTGCACGCCATGACGCCCCATGCGCGCCGCCTCACGGCCGCGGAGGCGCTCGCGATGGTGCCGGTGCTGCGCCCGGACCGCGTGATCGGCGCCGTGCTGGAGCCGGATGCCAGCGACATGGACGTGCACGCCATCCACCAGGGCTACCTGCGGGGGCTGCGGCATGCGGGCGGCTCCATCGTCTGCGACGCGGAGGTGCTGGGCCTCGAACGTTCGGCCGGACGCTGGGAAGTGCGCACGAAGGCCGGCACCTGGCGCGCACCGGTCGTGCTCAATGCCGCGGGTGCGTGGTGCGACGCGATCGCCACGCTGGCCGGCGTGCCGCGCATCGGCCTGCAGCCGAAGCGGCGCTCCGCCTTCACGTTCGCGCCACCGGCCGGCCTGGAGACGCGCGGCTGGCCCTGCATCATCAGCGCGGACGAGACCTGGTACGTGAAGCCCGACGCGGGCGTGCTGCTCGGCTCGCCGGCCAATGCCGACCCGGTCGAACCGCAGGATGTACAGCCGGAAGAACTGGACATCGCGCTGGCCATCGACCGCATCCAGCAGATGACCAAGCTGGACATCCGGCGGCCGCAGCGCACCTGGGCGGGCCTGCGCTCCTTCGTCGCCGACGGCGACCTGGTGGGCGGCGCCGATCCGGCAGCGCCGGGCTTCCTCTGGGTGGCCGCGCAGGGCGGCTACGGCATCCAGACCTCGGCCGCCATGGGCGAGGCGTGCGCCGCGCTCGCGCGCGGATTGCCGCTGCCGGCGCATATCGCCGATTGCGGGCTGACGGAGGCGATGCTGAGCCCGGCGCGCCTGCGCTAGGCGCGGCGGTGGGGTTCGCCTGCGGCTCACCGCCACCCTACGAGGCAGCGGCATCGCCGGTAGGGTGGCGGTGAGCCGCAGGCGAACCCCACCGCAGGTCGCTAGAACATCGTCTCCTGGTAGCGATCGCTCTTGCCGTCGCTGCGTGGCCGCAGCAGCTGCACCTGGGGCTCGCCGGCCGCCTCGACCTCGTACGTCTTGCCGCACTCGGGGCAATCGTAGGACTCGCGATGGGGATCGTCGGCGAGGTGCGTCGCCAGCACGCGAAAGCGTGCCCCGCAGTAGGCGCAGGTCTTCTCGAAAACGCTGAGATCGCCCTGGGTGTCGTGATCCGCGGGTTGCATCGGGGTCCTCTCCTGGGGAAGCGGACCCGGCCAGTATGCGCCGGTGCCCCGGCGCAGACAAGGCGATGAGCTAGCCCAGGGCCTCAAGGGCCATCATGCCCGCGGCCGTGTTGGAGATCGGGATGTGGTAGTTCGTATGCACCTTGCGCACGCGCCCCGGCACCGCGCCACGGGTGGCGAGCCACATCAGCAGTTCCACGCCCTGCGTGCCCGTCTTCTCCACCAGCTCGTGGATGCTGTACTGCGTCGCCCACTCGGGGTCGTCCACCAGGCTGTCCATGAACTTGAGGTCGAAAGGCTTGTTGATGAAGCCGGCCCGCTCGCCATCGAGCTGGTGCGACAGTCCGCCAGTGCCGATCACCACCACCTTCTTGTCGCTGTCCCACGAGCGGATCGCCTCGCCCACGGCCTGGCCCAGCGCGTAGCAGCGGCGGGCGCTGGGCAGCGGGAACTGCGCCGTGTTGATGCACACGGGCACCGTGGTCACCGGCGCGCCCTGCGGCCAGAACAGTTTCAGCGGAATCGCGAAGGCGTGGTCCACCAGCATCTCCTGGCAGGTGGTGATGTCGAATTCCTTCTCCACCAGGTGCTCGATGATGTGCCAGGACAGGTCTTGCTGGCCCTGGAAGGACGGCAGCGTGGGAATGCCCCAGCCTTCGTCCGCGTTGCGGTACTCCGGCGCCGCGCCGACGGCGAAGGTCGGCATCTTGTCCAGGAAGAAGTTGAGGCCGTGGTCGTTGTAGAAGACGACGGCCACGTCGGGCTTCACCTCGTCCAGCCACTTGCGCACGGGCAGGAAACCGTCGAAGAAGGGTTTCCAGTAGGGCTCGGCTTGCAGTCCCCGGGCGATCGCGCCGCCGATGGCAGGCACGTGGGAGGTGGTCAGGCCACCGACGATACGGGCCATTGCAGTGTCCCCTCAGGAGGCGAACTTCGCCGGCTGGTCGTTCTGCCGCACCAGGCGGTCCTTGAATTCCTGCTTCGTCATGCCGGTCTGGGCGGCGCCCAGGTCCTGCACGTCCAGGCCCAGGATGCCCGCGAACTTGGCGAGGTAGTAGACGTTGCCGCCGGCGGCGATCAGGCCCAGCACGTCGCGCTTGCGGATCCCTTCCGCCTGCTCCCCGGCGACGCCGAAGCGCCGCATGTAGCCCTCTTCGTCGGCCTTGAAGGCATCGCGGTTGGCCTTGTCGTTGAACGAGAAGCACATGCGGTTGAGGGCATAGCCCTTCATCGCCTGCGCGCCATCGAAGAGGGTCGTCCCGGGAATGTTCGGTCTGTTCATGGCTGTCTCCTGCTGGCGGACAGTATGGGCAGCGCCTGGAACAGCCCGGCTGATGCAGGTCAAGGTTTGCGCGCGATCGGCGGCTGATCGGTGGGGTTCGGCCTGCGGCGCTCACCGCCACCCTACGAGCCATCCCTGCAGGGTGGCGGTGAGCGGAGCGAACCCCACCGCGAGCCTCACCGCCCGCTGAACTTCGGCTTGCGCTTCTCCATGAACGCCCTGCGACCTTCGACATAGTCCGCGCTCTCGAAGCACCGGTCCACCACCGCCTTGCACAGGTCCATGTCGCGCCGCGACTCGTCCTTCAGCGCCTGCGCCACCAGCGTCTTGATGGAGGCCACCGTCAGCGGCGCATTGGCCGCGATGCGGTCACCGATCTCGCGCACGGTCGTGTCCAGCGACGCGGCGGGCACCACCCGGTTCACCAGGCCCATGGCCGCGGCTTCCCCGGCGGAGAACGGGCGGGCCGTGTAGAAGATCTCGCGCGCGAACGCGGGCCCGACGACGTCGACCAGCTTGCGCACGCCCTCGAACGCGTAGCCCAGGCCCAGCTTCGCCGCCGGGATCGCGAACGACGCACCTTCCGCGGCGATGCGCAGGTCGCAGGACAGCGCCACCGCGACGCCGCCGCCCACGCACCAGCCGCGGATCATGGCGATCGTGGGCTTGCCCACCTCCTGCAGCGCCGCCGTCGCCTTTTGCGCCACGGCGTCGTACGCGGCGATGTTCTCCGCGTTGGACCGCTTTTCGTCGAACTCGGAAATGTCCGCGCCCGACACGAAGGCCTGGTCGCCGGCCCCCTTCAGCATGATCGCCCGGACCTCCTCGTCCGCGCCGAAGCCGGTCACGGCGTCCAGCAGTCCCTGCCACATCGACAGCGAGATGGCGTTGTGCCGCTGCGGATGGTTGAAGGTGATCCAGCCGATCGCGCCATCCTTGTGCGCGAGCAGGTGTTCCGTCTGCAGTTTCATGCGGTCGTCGCTTTCACGATGCCTTCGGCCAGCAGGCCGCGCACCTGTGCATCACTGTAGCCGGCCTCGCGCAACACCTCCTCGGTGTGCTGCCCGTGCAGCGGCGCCGGACGGCGGATCTGCGTCAGCTCGCCGCTGGACTTCAGCGGCAGGCCCAGGGTCTTCATCGGCCCGATCTTCGGATGCTCGATGTCATGCACCATGCGGCGGTGGCGCACCTGCGGGTCGGCCAGCGCCTGGTCGTAGGTATAGACGGGGCCGCCGGGCACGCCCGCGGCATCGAGCTTCTCCACCCAGTGCGCCGTCGGCTGCGTGACGAAGATCGCCTCGATCAGCTCCTGCAGCGCGTCGGCATGCTTCACCCGCAGCGGATTGCGCGCGAAGCGCGGGTCGGCCAGCCATTGCGGCTGTTCCACGACCCGCTCGACGAACATGCGCCACAGCTTGTCGCCGCTGGCGCCCACCGTCACGTAGCCGTCCTGCGACCGGAAGGCCTGGTACGGCGCCGAGCGCCGGTGGCGCGTTCCGGTGGCGGCGGGCTGCTCGCCGCCGCCGAAGAAGGCCCCGAATTCCCAGATGCTCCATGCCAGCCCGGCTTCCAGCAGCGAGGTCTCCAGGTACTGGCCCTTCCCGTGGCGCAGCCGGGCGATGTAGGCGCCCAGGATGCCGTACAGCGTGGTCACGCCGCAGGCGATGTCGTTCATGGCGATGCCCACCTTCGCGGGCCGCCCGCCCGGATAGCCGGTCATCATCATGATGCCGGACATGCCCTGGGCGATGATGTCGAAGCCGCCCTTGCGCCCGTAGGGCCCGGTCTGGCCGAAGCCCGACATCGAGGCGTAGATCAGCGCCGGATTCACCGTCTTCAGGTGCTCGTAACCGATGCCGAGCTTGTCGACCACGCCGGGCCGGAAGTTCTCCAGCACGATCTCGCTGCGCGCCGCCAGCTTGAGCACGATCTCGCGCCCCAGCGGCGCCTTCAGGTCCACGGCGATGCTCTTCTTGTTGCGGTTCAGGACCGCGAAGCAATAGGACTCGTCGTTGACCCGCGGCTCGAAGTTGCGGGTGCTGTCGCCCTCCAGGCCCTCCAGCTTGACCACTTCGGCGCCCAAGTCCCCCAGCACCATGCTGCAGTAGGGACCGGCCATGACGTTGGTCAGGTCGAGAACGCGGACACCTTCGAGCGGCAGCGGCATGGGCGCATCCTGGCTGTGGCGGGTGGCGCCACTCTACCGGTGCCGGCCCGGCCGGGGCATCCGCACTTACCTCAGAAGACTTCGGTGTCGACCTCGCGGTTCGACTGCTCGCTGTAGCGGTTGCCGGCCACGGTCTTCTCGTTGATCAGCGCGTCCAGCTTGCCCAGGAGCTCCGGCGACAGCTTCACGTCCGCGCCGCCCAGGTCCTCCTTCAGGTGGTCCACGCTGGTCGTGCCGGGGATGGGAATCACGTACTCGCCCTGGTGCAGCAGCCACGCGAGCGCCAGCTGCGCCGGCGTGCAGCCGGCCTCGCGTGCCAGCGCCTTGTACGGCGGCAGCAGCTTCAGGTTCTGCGCGTGGTTCTCCGGGTCGAAGCGCGGCATCGTGCGGCGGATGTCCTTGGCGTCGAAGCTCGCCACGTCCGGCACCGCGTCGCACAGGAAGCCGCGCGCCACCGGGCTGAAGGCGACGAAGTTGATGCCCAGCTCCCGGCAGGCGCCGAGCACGGCGATCTCGGGATTGCGCGTCCACAGCGAGTACTCGGTCTGCACGGCCGTGATCGGATGCACGGCGTGCGCCTTGCGGATGGTCGAAGCTCCCACTTCCGACAGGCCGATGGTGCGCACATTGCCCTGCTCCACAAGGCGGCTCAGGGCCCCGACGCTTTCCTCGATGGGCACCTTCTTGTCCCAGCGGTGCAGGTAGTACAGGTCGATGACGTCCGTCTGCAGGCGGCGCAGGCTGTTCTCGCAATCGCGCCGGATCGCTTCGGGGCGCCCGTCGATCACGCGCTTGAGGACGCCGTTCTCGTCCGGCACGCCGGCCATGCCACCCTTGCTGCACAGGGTGATGCGCTGGCGCTCGGACTTGAGCACCGGCGCGACGAGTTCCTCGTTCTTGCCGAAGCCGTAGAGGGCAGCCGTGTCGAACAGGGTGACGCCCGCATCGAGCGCGGCGCGCAGCAGCGTGACGCCCTGCTCGGGCGAAGGCGGGATGCCGTAGGCGTGGCTGAGGTTCATGCAGCCCAGGCCGATGGCGGTGACAGTGAAGGGACCGAGTTTGCGATTGTGCATGGGCCTATTTTCGGTGCATTCCGCGAGCGAGCGGGCGGCAGGGGAACTCAGCCCTGCGTGGTTTCGTCCGGCGGCGGCAGCAGCGCCTCGATGCGCTCGCGCACGGCCTGCGCGCGCTCCCAGCCGGCGAGCTCCTCGATGCCCGCCAGCATGTCCTCGGCCACGAGCAGCATGACCCGGCCGTCGCGGGCCTGGCGCAGGCGTTCGCGGAAGCGTTCCGCCTTGTCGGGCGCGCCGCGCGCGAAGGTCCGCTCGCACAGGTCGAACAGGTACATGCGCGTGGCCGCCAGCGAGCGCTTGCCCGTCATCGCGTCCGCGCGGTGCGGCGCGGGCGTCGGGGCCGGAGCGGCCTTGCGCGGTGCCTCGGGCACAGCGCTGGCCACCAGCTGCAGGTAGCCGGCGCCGGCCAGCCGCCGGATCGTCTCCTCGCCTTCGGGCCCGAGGGCGGCGACGAGCGACTTCAGGGACTTCGTCCCGTCGGCCAGGAACAGCACGCTGCGTTCGCGCAGCAACAGGCCGCGCTCGCGCGATCGCAGTTCCACCTGGCCCTTGGCCGTTCGCAGCACCAGCATGGCGGTAGGCGCCCCGGGTCCGGACGGCTGCTCAGGCCGGGGCCGCGCTGGCGACGGCGCGCAGCGCGGCGCGGTGCAGGCAGCGCAGCGCCGCCTGGCGCACGGCGGGTTCCGCGACCTCGGCGATCTCGTGGCACAAGTCGCTGAGCACCTGCGCGGGCAGGCTGGGGGAAAGATGCAGGCGCAGCTGGACGCGCAGGGCGCGGTGCGCCTTCAGCACACCGGGAAAATGGCGTTCCGCCGCCTGCGCCTCGCAGTTCGCCAGCAGGCGCTGCAGCCCGTTGGCGAGGAGCAAGAGGTCGGCCCGCTCCGCACCGGCCGCGCCATGGGCGCCGGCCGGCGCGTGCGGGGCCGCCGACGAGGGGGGACGCGCCAGCAGGGAATCGCGCTGCGTCCACGAGGTGAGCATCCCTGACATCCTGAGATCCTTGTTCTTCGTAGGCGGCCGACTGTGCCGCCACGCTGTGACAGCCGCGTGAAGCGGCTGCCGCGAACCGCAGGATCAGGTGCGTTTCCGCTCGAAGGCGCGCTGCAGGAGGCAGAACACCAGCAGCAGCGCGCCGATGGCGATGCGCGTCCACCACGAGCTGAGGGTGCCGTCGAACATGATCAGCGTCTGGATGATCCCCAGCATCAGCACGCCGAACAGGCTGCCGAACACGTAGCCCACGCCGCCCGAGAGCAGCGTGCCGCCGATCACCACGGCCGCGATCGCGTCGAGCTCCATGCCCACGGCATGCAGGCCGTAACCCGAAAGCATGTAGAACGTGAAGACGACCCCGCCGAGGGCGGAGCAGAAGCCGCTGAAGGCATAGACCCCCACCAGCGTGGAGCGCACCGGCAGGCCCATGAGCACGGCGGACTGCTCGTTGCCGCCGATGGCGTACACCGTGCGGCCGAACTGCGTGTAGTGCGCGGCCCAGGTGCCGATCGCCACCATCGCCAGGGCGATGACCGCGCCGACCGAGAGCGAGGCATCGGCCCAGACCGGAAAGCGCAGTTGCGACACCGCGCTGTAGAACGGGTTGGAGATGCTGATGGAATCGATGCTGATCAGGTAGCAGAGTCCGCGCGCCAGGAACATGCCGGCCAGCGTCACGAGGAAGGGCTGCAGGCGGAAGCGCTCGATCAGCAAACCCATGACGGCGCCGAAGGCGGCGCCCATGCACAGCACCAGCGGGATCACCACCCCAGGGCTCCAGTGCTGCTGCTGCACCAACGCCGCCGACACCATGGTGGTGAGCGCCACCACCGAGCCGACGGAAAGATCGATGCCGCCGGAGACGATGACGAAGGTCATGCCCACGGCGACGATGCACAGGAAGGCGTTGTCGATCAGCAGGTTGAGGAAGACCTGGGCCGAGAAGAAGCCCGTGTACATCACCGAGCCGAGCGCCGCCATCGCGCAGAACAGCGTCACCGTCACCAGCAGCGGCACGTACTTGCGGTCCAGGCGCCGGCGGCGCGGCGGTGCGGACGGCAACGACCGCGGCTCGGCCTGCAGGCTCAGGTCGGCGCTCACCGCGTCGCCTCCTGCGCCGGCAGCGGCCGCCGCGCGAGCTGCGCCAGGGTGCGCCGGAACTCGGGCGACTGCAGCAGCATCACGGCGAACACCACGGCGGCCTTCACCACCAGGTTCACCTCGGGCGGCACGCCGAAGGAGTAGATCAGGTAGGTCAGGGTCTGGATGATCAGCGCCCCGATCGCGCTGCCCGCCAGGCTGAAACGGCCGCCGGTGAGCGACGTGCCGCCCAGCGTCACGGCGAGGATCGCGTCCAGTTCCATCAGCAGGCCCGCGTTGTTGCCGTCGGCGCTCTTGACCGTGGAGCTCACGACCAGCCCCGCGATGCCGGCGCACAGCCCGCAGAACACGTAGGCCCAGAACGTGATGCGCCGCGCCGGCAGGCCGGCCAGGTGCGCCGCCGCAGGGTTGATGCCCACGGCCTCGATGAACAGGCCCAGCGCGGTGCGCCGCACCAGCCAGGCCATCACCAGGAACACCGCGGCCGCCAGCAGGAAGGGAAACGGCAGCCCGGCCCAGTAGCCGTTGCCGACGAAGAAGAACGGCGCGTAGTACACCGTGATGATCTGGCCATTGGTGATCAGCTGCGCGATGCCGCGTCCCGCCACCATCAGCACCAGCGTGGCGATGATGGGCTGCATGCCCACCCACGCGACCAGCGCGCCGTTCCAGGCGCCGCACAGCGCCGCCACGGCCAGCGCGCAGACGATGGCAAGCGGCATGGGAAAGCGGCTCACGTAGGTGCTGACGCCGTCGTGGATCACCAGCGAGCCGCCGATCATCCAGGCGGCGACGCCGCCGGCGATGGCGACCACGGCGCCCACCGAGATGTCGATGCCGCGCGTCGCGATCACCAGCGTCATGCCCAGGGCGACCAGGCCCAGCGGGGCCGCGCCCTTGAGGATGTCCACGAGGCTGCCATACAGGTGTCCGTCACGCACGGCCAGCCGCAGGAAGCTGGAGTTGACCGCGGCATTGACCGCGAGCAGCAGCACCAGCGTGACGACCGGCCAGAACAGGCGATGCTGGAGCAGCTTCATGACTCCTCGGCGATCATGCGGTACACATCATGCTCCTGGCTGCCGGCCGGCAGCTCGCCCACCTTGCGCCGGTCGCGCAGCACCGCGATGCGCTGGGCCACGCGCACCACTTCGTCGATCTCGGACGAGATGAACAGCACTGCCATGCCCTCCCCGGCCAGGCGCAGGATCTCGTCCATCACCTCCTGCTTGGCCGCCACGTCGATGCCGCGCGTGGGCTCGTCCAGGATCAGGAGGCTCGGCTTCGTCGCCAGCCAGCGCGCGAGCAGCGCCTTCTGCTGGTTGCCGCCGGAGAGCTGGGCGATGGGCGTGTCCAGGCTGGCCGTCTTGATGCCCAGCGCGCGCACGAAGCCCTCGGCCAGCTGCGATTGTTCCTGCGCGGTCAGGTTCCTCAGCACGCCGCGCCGCGCCTGCAGCGCCAGCACGATGTTCTCCCGCAGCGACAGCTCGCCCACGATGCCGTCGGTCTTGCGGTCCTCGGGCATCAGCGCCATGCCCAGAGCGACGGCGCGGGCGGGCTTGTCGACGCGTTCGGGCGCACCGCGCACGTGCAGCTCGCCCTGGTCGGCGCGCTCCAGGCCGAACAGCAGGCGGGCGAGTTCCGTGCGGCCGGAGCCCAGCAGGCCGGCCAGGCCGACGACCTCGCCGGCGCGCAAGGCCAGGTCGGTGGGCTGCACTAGGCCCTTGCTGCCCAGGCCCCGCAGTTCGACCAGCGCTGCGCGCCCGCCTTCCGCCAGGGGCACCGGCGCGGCCTCGCGCCGCGCCGCGATCTCGCGTCCCACCATCGCCGCGACGAGCGCCGGCGCCGGCAGTTGTTCCACGCGGTACTCGCCCACCAGCTCGCCGTTGCGCAGCACGGTGATGCGGTCCGCGATCTCGTACACCTGGTCCAGGAAGTGCGTGACGAACAGGATGGCCATGCCTTCGTCGCGCAGGCGCCGCAGCACCTGGAACAGGCGGCGCACTTCTTCCTCGTCCAGGCTGGAAGTGGGCTCGTCCAGCACCAGCACCTTGGCCGAGACGGCGAGCGCCCGGGCGATCGCCACCATCTGCTGCACGGCCACCGGATAGCTGGAAAGGAGCCGCGTGACGTCGATGTCCAGGCTCAGGCGCGCGAGCAGCGCGCGCGTCTGCGCCTCCATCGCCCGCCAGGCGATCATGCCGCGCTTGCGTGGGTAGCGTCCCGCGAACACGTTCTCCGCCACCGACAGATTGGGGCAGAGGTTGACCTCCTGGTACACCGTGCTGATGCCCAGGTGCTGCGCGTCCAGCGGCGAGCGCGGGCGGATCGCCTCCCCGGCGATGCGGATGGTGCCCGCATCGGCCGGGTAGACGCCCGTCAGCACCTTGATCAGCGTCGACTTGCCGGCGCCGTTCTGCCCCATGAGGGCATGCACCTCACCGGCATGCAGGCGCAGGTCCACGCCGGCGAGCGCGCGCACGCCCACGAAGGACTTCGTGATGCCGGCCAACTGCAGGACCGGCGTGGGGACTGCGGTCATTCAGGAATTCAGTACTTCCGGTTCGGGAATTCCTTGGCGGCGGTCTCCATCGGGAAGATGCCTTCCTTGGTCACGATGCGCTTGGGCACCGGCTTGCCGGCGACCACGTCCTTCACCGTCGCCATCAGTTGCGGGCCGAGCAGCGGGCTGCATTCCACGGTGACGTTCAGCTTGCCGGCCATCATCGCCTCGAACGCGCCCTTCACCCCGTCGACCGAGATGATGGTGATGTCCTTGCCCGGCTTCAGGCCGGCTTCCTCGATCGCCTGGATGGCGCCGATCGCCATGTCATCGTTGTGCGCGTAGAGCACGTCGATCTTCGGGTCGGCCTTCAGGAAGGCCTGCATCACTTCCTTGCCCTTGGCGCGGGTGAAGTCGCCGGTCTGCGAGCGGACGATCTTGAACTGCGGCTTGCCCTTGATGATCTCCTCGAAGCCCTTCTTGCGATCGATCGCCGGGCCCGAGCCCACGGTGCCCTGCAGTTCGACGATCTTGACGTCGTTGCCCTTCACGTTGTCGACCAGCCAGCGGCCGGCCTTGCGGCCTTCCTCCAGGAAGTCGGACCCCATGAAGGTGACCCACAACGAATCGTCCTTCACGTCGACGGTGCGGTCGGTCAGGATCACGGGGATCTTGGCGGCCTTGGCCTCGCGCAGCACGGGCTCCCAGCCCGTCTCGACGACCGGCGAGAAGCCGATGACGTCGACCTTCTGCGCGATGAAGGAGCGGATCGCCTTGATCTGGTTTTCCTGCTTCTGCTGCGCGTCCGAGAACTTCAGGTCGATGCCGGCGTCCTTGGCGGCGGACTTGATCGACTCGGTATTGGCGGTGCGCCATTCGCTCTCGGCGCCGATCTGGCTGAAGCCGAGGACGATCTTCTTCTGGCCGAAAGCGGCGAGCGGCATCCCGGCGGCCAGGGCCAGGAAGGCGGTGCCCGACAGGGCAGCACGGCGGCGGTTCAACATGGTGGCGTCTCCTTTGGAGGTTGGTGAGGGAAACGGTCAGGCGCAGGTGTAGGCGGTCTTCACCGAGGTGAAGAAGTCCTTCGCGGTGCGCCCTTGTTCGCGCGGGCCGTAGCCCGAGGCCTTGCGGCCGCCGAACGGCACGTGGTAATCCACCCCGGCGGTCGGCAGGTTGACCATGACCATGCCCGCCTGGGCATGGCGACGGAAGTGGGTTGCATGCTTCAGCGAGCGCGTGACGATGCCCGCGCACAGCCCGTAGGGCGTGGCGTTGGCGATCGCCAGCGCCTGGTCGTAGTCGGCGGCGCGCAGCACCACGGCGATGGGACCGAAGATCTCTTCGCGCGCGACGCGCTGTTCGGGGCTCGCCAGGAACAGCGCGGGCGCCAGGAAATGGCCGCGCGTGGGCCGCTCCACCAGTTCGCCGCCGCAGATGTGTTCCGCGCCCTCGGCGCGCGCGACCTCCAGGTAGGAAAGGTCGGTATCCAGCTGGGCGCGGCTCGCGACCGGGCCGATGTCGATGCCGCGCTCCTCCGCGTGGCCCACCTTCAGCTGGCCCATGCGCTGGCGCAGCTTGCCCACGAAGGCGTCGTGCACCTTGTCCTCCACCACCAGGCGGCTGGACGCGGTGCAGCGCTGGCCGGTGGAATGGAAGGCGCCTTGCAGGGCGCAGTCCACGGCGCGGTCCAGGTCCGCGTCCGCCAGCACCACCAGGGGGTTCTTGCCGCCCATTTCCAGCTGCACCTTCGCGCCGCGCGCGGCAGCCTGCTGCAGCACCTGCTGCCCGGTGGTTCCCGAGCCCGTGAAGGTGATGGCGTCGACGCCCCGGCTTTCCACCAGCGCGCGGCCCACCTGCCGGCCGCTGCCGTTGACGAGGTTGAACACGCCCGAGGGCAGGCCCGCGCGCGCCAGGATGTCCGCCAGCGCCCAGCCGCAGGCCGCGACCAGTTCCGCCGGCTTGAACACCACGGCATTGCCGCAGGCGAGGGCCGGCGCGATCTTCCATGCGGGGATGGCGAAGGGGAAGTTCCAGGGCGCGATCACGGCGACCACGCCCACCGGCTCGCGCGTGACTTCCACTTCGATGTCGGAGCGCACCGAGGCGATCTTCTCGCCGGCCAGGCGCAATGCCTCGCCCGCGAAGAACTTGAAGATGTGGCCGGCGCGCGCGACTTCCGCCACCGCCTCGGGCAGCGTCTTGCCCTCTTCGCGTGCGAGCAGGCCGCCCAGTTCATCGCGGCGCGCGAGCAATTCGTTACCGACGAAGTCCAGGACGTCGGCGCGGCGCTGCGGGGTGCTGAAGGACCAGCTGGCAAAGGCTTCGCGCGCGGCTTCGACCGCCGCTTCGGCCTGGCGGGCGTCGGCGCGCGCGTAATCGGCCACGGGATGGGCGAGGTCCGACGGGTTTTCGCTGGTACCCGTCGTCACGCCGCCTTCCCAATGCCCGTTGATGAAGTTCTTGAGGACTTCGCCCATGCGTCTCCTGCCTCCGTCCCGAGGTGCGGCGGATACTAGGGCGAACAGGGATATGCAACCAATCGCGATTCGGCACACTGCGATACCCGAATCGGCATTCATGCAAACCCTAGGGATGGATTCTTGGTCAACTACTCGCACTGGTTCATCCGCGCGCGCCTGAAGACGCGGCAGCTCCTGCTGCTGGTGGCCCTCGACGAGGAAGGCAACATCCATCGCGCCGCCGAGGTGCTGGCCATGACGCAGCCGGCCGCCTCCAAGCTGCTGAAGGACCTGGAGGACGTCCTCGGCGTGCCGCTGTTCGAACGGCTGCCGCGGGGCATGCGCCCCACGGCCTACGGCGAGGCGATGGTGCGGCATGCGCGCACGGCGCTGTCCAGCCTCAACCAGGCGCACGACGAGGTGCAGGAGCTCAAGGCCGGGCGCTTCGGCCAGGTGAGCGTCGGCGCCATCACCACGCCCGGGATGATGCTGCTGCCGCCCGCCATCGCGCGGATGAAGCAGGCGCATCCGGCGCTGCGCGTGTCGCTGCAGATCGAGACGAGCGACGTGCTGATGGAGCGCATGGCCCAGGGCCGCATGGACATCCTGGTCGCGCGCCTGTTTGCCCAGCATGACAAGACGGCGATCCGCTTCGAGGCCCTGGCCGAGGAGCCGGTGGTCGCCATGGTGCGGCCCGGGCATCCGCTGCTGGCGGTCGACAAGCTCACGCTGCGCGACCTGAACGCCTGGGGCTGGATCGTCCCGCCCGAGGGCAGCGTGCTGCGCCACCGCTTCGACCTGATGTTCCGCGAGGAAAGCCTGGAGGCGCCCGCGAACCTGATCGAGACGGCGGCCCTGCTGTTCGTGACCAAGATGATCGCGCAGAGCGACATGATCGGCCTTGTCGCGGGGGACGTCGGCCGCTACTACGAGAGCCACCATCTGGTGGCTGTGTTGCCCATCGAGCTGCCGTGCCGGATGGATGCGTTCGGGTTGATCACGCGCACGGACCGGCCGCTGTCGCCGGCGGCAAGGGTGATGCTGGCGGCGATCCGGGCGACGGCGGCGGAGTCGTATGGCGTGGCGCTGGAGGCGGGGGTTTGAACCCCGTCATCCCGCGCACGCGGGGATCGGTGGGGTTCGGCTTCGCCTCACCGCCACCCTACAAGTCCTGCCGTCGCCCGTAGGGTGGGGTGAGCGGCGCAGCCCGAACCCCACCGGCGGCGAAGCCGCGTGCCCGTGCACCACGGCGTTCCGCCGCCAAGCCGCGTGCGGGCGGGCCTCCACAGCGCATGAAGGCATGGCGCCTGCGAGGGCCGGGCAGGCGGACCAGCGGGGCTACGAGAGGGAGCGCAGCGACCGTATCGAGCCACGCGTACCCATCTGACTCGCGAGACTGATTGAGTCTGGAGTTTGTACGTGCGCCGCAGGTGCTACTCACAAGAAGCAGCGTCCCCGCGCACGTGCAAACTCCAGACGAGTTGTCGAGCGGGGTCCGCCTGCCCGGTCCTCGCAGGTTTGCCGAGCGCGCGCAGCGCGCGTAGGACGCCATGCCAGCGCGGTGGAGGCCCGCCCGCACGCGGCTTGGCGGCCGGACGGAGACTCGTAGCGAAAAGAGAGAGCGGCGCACTTGCGCCGCTCTCCAAAGCCCTGGATCTCCGCCTGCGCGGGGATGACGGGGAGAGCTCCGCCTTCGCAGGGATGACGAAGGAGGGTGCGGGAGGGATGGCGGTGGCTACTTCCCCCAGCGCAGCACCACCGGATCCAGCCGCTTCGCCGTCGCCAGGAGCCCCTGCCGCACGGCCGGATGCATCGCCGGGAACGGATGCCGCGGCGCCTCACAAGCGATGATCCCGCCCTCCTTCATGAGCGCCTTGGCCGTGAGGATGCCGCCCTGCCGGTTCTCGTAGTTGATGAGGGGCAGCCAGCGGTAATACGCCTCGGCCGCCTCTTCGTGCCGTCCCGCGCGCCACGCATCCATGATCTGCCGGATGCCGTCCGGATAGCCGCCGCCGGTCATCGCGCCGGTGGCGCCTGCTTCCAGGTCGGGCAGCAGCGTAATGGCTTCCTCGCCATCCCACGGCCCCTCGATCGCTTCGCCGCCCAGGCGGATCAGTTCGCGCAACTTGGTCGCCGCGCCGGCGGTCTCGATCTTGAAGTAGGCCACGTGCTCGATCTCGCGCGCCATGCGCGCCAGGAAGGCGGGACTCAGGGGCGTGCCCGCCACGGGCGCGTCCTGGATCATGATCGGAATCGCCAGGCGGTCCGACAGGCGCGCATAGAACTCGTGGATCTTGTCCTCGCCCACCCGCAAGGTGGCGCCGTGGTACGGCGGCATCACCATCACCATGGACGCGCCCTGCTCCTGCGCGCGCAGGCTGCGCGCCGCGCAGACCTCGGTGCCGAAGTGGGTGGTGGTCACGATGACCGGCACGCGGCCGGCCACGTGCTCCAGGATGGCTCGCGTGAGCACCTCGCGCTCGTCGTCCGCCAGCAGGAACTGCTCGGAGAAGTTGGCCAGGATGCACAGCCCGTCGGAGCCGGCGGCGATCATGAAGTCGACGCAGCGCTTCTGGCTTTCCAGGTCGAGCGTGCCGTCCTCGTGGAAGGTGGTGGGCACGACGGGAAAGACGCCCTGGTAACGGGTACGGTGCATGGAATTCCTCCAGTGGCCGGCGCGTTTCAGCGCGCCAGCACGAAACGCGATTCGGGCAGGCCGCGCCAGCGGGCCTGCACGGTGAAGACGCCGCCCGCTCCGGGCTCCTCGCGCAGGCGTTCCTTGCTCAGGCCACCGCGCGCCGAGGTGACGTGGAGCACGTCGAGGGACGGTCCGCCGAAGGCGGGACAGGTGAGCCGCGACACGGGCATGGCGATGCGCGCCGTCTCGGTGCCGCGCGGGTCGTAGCGCTTGACGCAGCGGCCTTCCCATTGCGCGTTCCACAGGCCGCCATCGGCGTCGATGCAGGATCCGTCGGGAAAGCCTTCGTCGGGACCCAGTTGCGCGAACACGCGCGGCGTCCCGATGCGGCCGTCCGCGTGGTAGTCGAGCGACCAGATCGTGCGCGTGGGCGAATCGCCGTAGTACATGGTCGCGCCGTCCGGGCTGAAGCAGATGCTGTTGGCCACGCCGGCCGGCGGCAGCGGCAGGGGTTCCACGCGCAGGTCCGGATGCACGCGGTAGAGGCCGCCGATCGCCTCTTCCTTCGGGTTGTACATGCCGAACACGAAGCGCCCCTGGCGGTCGCAGCGACCGTCGTTGATGCGCGTCGTGGGCTGGTCCGCTTCCACGTCCACCACGGCCGAGAGCGATGCGTCGCCGGTGTCGAAGACCGCGATGCCCGACGCGAGTCCCAGCAGCAACTGCGTCTCGCTGCCCTGGACGAAGGCGAAGCTGCCCACGCGTTCGGGCAGCTTCCATTCACGCAGGCCGCCGTCGGCGCCCAGCCGCGCGATCCTGCTCCCCTCGATGTCGGTCCACCAGAACGACTGCGTCTGCTCGTTCCAGAGCGCGCATTCGCCGAGGCGGTCGCCCGAGTCGACCGCAAGCCGGACTTCGCTCAAGTCCACCCTCCATCCACGATGAAGTCCTGCGCCGTGCACATGGCGCTGTCGTCCGCCGCCAGGAACATCGCCATGTGGGCGATGTGCTGCGGCATCAGCTGCCGGTTGATGCACTGGCCCCTGGCGATGTCGGCCTTGCCTTCCTCGGTGAGCCACAGGCGGATCTGCTTTTCCGTCATCACCCAGCCCGGCACCAGCGTGTTGACGCGGATGTTGAAGGGCCCGAAGTCGCGCGCCAGGCTGCGCGTGAGGCCCTGCACCGCCGACTTGGAAGTGGTGTACACGGGCATGCCGCCTTGCTTGAGCTTCCAGCTGACGGACCCGAAGTTGACGATGGAGCCGCCACCGGCCTTCTTCATGTCCTCGGCGACGTTGCGCGCGGCGAAGAACTGGTGCTTCAGGTTCACCGCGACCGCCTGGTCCCAGTACTCCGGCGTGGTGTCCTCGATCTTGTGGCGCTGGTCGTTCGCTGCGTTGTTCAAGAGCGCCGTGATGGGGCCGAAGCGCTCGCGCACGGAACCGATCGCGCGCTCCAGCGCCGCGATGTCCGTGATGTCCGTCTCCACGAACATCGGGGCGTGCTTGCTGCCTGCGAGCTCCTTGGCCAGCGCCTGGCCGGCCTCGCGCGCGATGTCGACGAAGCCGACCTTGGCACCCTGGGCGACGAACTCGCGCACCAGCGTCTCACCGATGCCGGTGGCCCCTCCGGTGATCAGGACCGCGCGGTCCACAAGGCTCGGATAACGGGCAAACGAAGTCATGGCGGCCATCCCCGGCAGGAAAAGGTGGGGATTATGTAGTCAGACTTCATCGTGTCAAGAAGCCGATTTCCTGCGGGTTTGCCCCAAGGAAATGCGCAATTAGTCTGACTATATTCGCCAATCCTCAAGTACCTGCCCAGGAAGTCGCGCATGGCCAAGCCGCCCGTCAAGCTCCGCTCCGCCGAATGGTTCGGCACCACGGACAAGAACGGCTTCATGTACCGCAGCTGGATGCGGAACCAGGGCATCCCGGACCACGAGTTCCAGGGCAAGCCCATCATCGGCATCTGCAACACCTGGTCCGAGCTCACGCCGTGCAACGCGCATTTCCGCAAGCTGGCGGAACACGTCAAGCGCGGCATCTTCGAAGCCGGCGGCTTCCCGGTGGAGTTCCCCGTGTTCTCCAACGGCGAATCCAACCTGCGCCCCACCGCGATGTTCACGCGCAACCTCGCAAGCATCGACGTGGAAGAGGCGATCCGCGGCAATCCCATCGACGGCGTCGTGCTGTTGGTCGGCTGCGACAAGACCACGCCGGCCCTGCTGATGGGCGCGGCCAGTTGCGACGTGCCCGCCATCTGCGTCACCGGCGGTCCGATGCTCAATGGCAAGCACCAGGGCCGCGACATCGGCTCAGGCACCGCCGTCTGGCAGCTGTCCGAACAGGTGAAGGCCGGCCAGATCACGCTGCACGAGTTCATGGCGGCCGAGGCCGGCATGTCGCGCTCCGCCGGCACCTGCAACACCATGGGCACCGCTTCCACCATGGCCTGCATGGCGGAGTCGCTGGGGGTCTCGCTGCCGCACAACGCGGCGATCCCCGCCGTCGATTCGCGCCGCTACGTGCTGGCGCACCTGAGCGGCATGCGCATCGTCGACATGGTGCTGGAGGACCTGCGCCTGTCGAAGCTGCTGACGCGGGAAGCGTTCGAGAACGCGATCCGCACCAATGCGGCGATCGGCGGCTCGACCAACGCGGTGATCCACCTGAAGGCCATCGCCGGGCGCATCGGCGTGAAGCTGGAGCTGGAAGACTGGACGGCCGTCGGCCGCGGCACGCCCACGCTGGTGGACCTGATGCCCTCGGGCCGCTTCCTCATGGAGGACTTCTATTACGCCGGTGGCCTGCCCGCGGTGCTGCGACGCCTGGGCGAGGCGGGCCGCCTGCCGCATCCCGATGCACTGACCGCCAACGGCAAGTCGATCTGGGAAAACGTCAAGGATGCTCCGGTCTACAACACGGAAGTGATCCGCGCGTGGGAGCAGCCCCTGGTTCCCGACGGCAGCATGCGCATCCTGCGCGGCAACCTCGCGCCGCGCGGCGCCGTGATCAAGCCGTCGGCCGCCACGGCCAGCCTGCTGAAGCACCGCGGCCGCGCCGTGGTGTTCGAGGACCTCGAGGACTACAAGGCCCGCATCGCGGATCCCAAGCTGGATGTCACGCCGGATTCCGTCCTGGTCCTGAAGAACTGCGGCCCGCGCGGCTACCCCGGCATGGCCGAAGTGGGCAACATGGGCCTGCCGCCCAAGCTGCTCGAACAGGGCATCACCGACATGGTCCGCATCTCGGACGCGCGCATGAGCGGCACCGCCTACGGGACGGTCGTCCTGCACGTCGCGCCCGAAGCGCGCGCCGGCGGCCCGCTGGCCGTGGTGCGCGAAGGCGACTGGATCGAGCTCGACGCGGATGCCGGCCGCCTGCACCTGGATATTTCCGAGAAGGAACTCGCCGACCGGCTCGCCACCTGGGCCGCGACGCAGAAACCGGAGCCGGCCGACGGCTCCGGTTATCGCAAGCTGTACGTCGAGCACGTGCTGCAGGCCGACGAAGGCTGCGATTTCGACTTCCTGGTGGGCCGCCGGGGCGCCGGCGTGCCCAGGCATTCCCACTAAGACGCAACAGACCCTCAAGGAGACAACATGAAACTCACTACACGACGCTTCCTCGGCGGCCTGGTCCTGGGCGCCGCGGCGCTGGGCGTGGCGCCGGGCGTCTTCGCCCAGGGCAAGGGCCTGGTCGGCATCTCGATGCCCACCAAGTCGTCCGCGCGCTGGATCGACGACGGCAACAACATGGTCAAGGTGCTCAAGGAGCGCGGCTACCAGACCGACCTGCAGTACGCCGACGACGACATCCCGAACCAGCTGGCCCAGGTGGAGAACATGATCACCAAGGGCGCCAAGGTGCTGGTGATCGCCGCCATCGACGGCACCACGCTGTCCAAGGCGCTGCAGAACGCGGCCGACCGCGGCGTCAAGGTCATCGCCTACGACCGCCTGATCCGCGGCAGCAAGAACGTCGACTACTACGCCACCTTCGACAACTTCCAGGTCGGCGTGCTGCAGGCGAACTCCATCGTCGACAAGCTGGGCCTGAAGCAGGGCAAGGGTCCGTTCAACATCGAGCTGTTCGGCGGCTCGCCCGACGACAACAACGCCTTCTTCTTCTACGACGGCGCGATGTCGGTCCTGAAGCCCTACATCGACAACGGCAAGCTGGTCGTCCGCAGCAAGCAGATGGGCATGGAGAAGGTCGGCACGCTGCGCTGGGACGGCGCCGTGGCCCAGGCCCGCATGGACAACCTGCTGTCCGCCTTCTACGGCAAGGACAAGGTCAACGCCGTGCTGTCCCCGTATGACGGCCTGTCGATCGGCATCCTGTCGTCGCTCAAGGGCGTCGGCTACTGCACCGCGCAGCAGCCCTGCCCCATCGTGAGCGGCCAGGACGCGGAGATCCCGTCGGTGAAGTCGATCCTGCGCGGCGAGCAGTACTCCACCGTGTTCAAGGACACGCGTGAACTCGCCAAGGTCGCCGCCAACATGGTGGACGCCGTGCTTGCCGGCAAGCAGCCCGAGATCAACGACACCAAGACCTACAACAACGGCGTCAAGGTCGTGCCCTCCTACCTGCTGAAGCCGGTGGCCGTGGATTCCAGCAACTGGAAGAAGGTGCTGGTGGACAGCGGCTACTACAAGGAGTCGCAGGTCAAGTGATGGAAAGTCCGGCTTCTCTGCTGGAGATGCGGGGGATCACCAAGGCCTTTCCGGGCGTGGTGGCCCTCAAGGACGTCAACCTCTCGGTCCGCGCCGGCGAAATCCACGCCGTCGTGGGCGAGAACGGCGCGGGCAAGTCCACCCTCATGAAGGTGCTGAGCGGGGTCTACCCGCACGGCACCTACGAGGGCGAGATCCGCTTCGGCGGCGAACCGCGCCAGTTCCGCGGCATCCGCGCCAGCGAGGACCTGGGGATCATCATCATCCACCAGGAACTCGCGCTGGTGCCGCTGCTGTCCATCGCGGAGAACATCTTCCTGGGCAACGAGCCGGCGCGCGGCGGGGTGGTCGACCGCCACGCCGCCTACGTCCGCACCCGCGAGCTGCTGGCCAAGGTGGGACTGAAGGAGTCGCCTTCCACGCTGATCGACGACCTGGGCGTCGGCAAGCAGCAGCTGGTGGAGATCGCCAAGGCCTTGTCCAAGGAGGTGAAGCTCCTGATCCTGGACGAGCCCACGGCCAGCCTCAACGAGACCGACAGCGACGCGCTGCTGGACCTGCTGCTGGAACTGAAGGCCCAGGGCATCTCCTGCATCCTCATCTCGCACAAGCTCAATGAAGTGGAGCGCGTCGCCGACACCATCACGGTGCTGCGCGACGGCAGCACGGTGCAGACGCTGGACTGCCGCGGCCAGCCCGTGAGCCAGGACGTGATCATCCGCAACATGGTGGGCCGCGAGATGGCGGACCGCTACCCGAAGCGCGACCCGCGGATCGGCGAGGTCGTCTTCGAGCTGCGCGACTGGACGGTGCACCACCCGCTGCACAGCGAGCGCGAATCGGTCAAGCGCGTGAACCTGCAGGCGCGCCGCGGCGAGATCGTCGGCATCGCCGGCCTGATGGGCGCGGGCCGCACCGAGCTCGCGATGAGCGTGTTCGGCAAGTCCTGGGGGCGGCGCATCAGCGGCCAGGTGCTGCTGCATGGCCAGGAAGTGGACGTCTCCACCGTGGAGAAGGCGGTGCGCCACGGCATCGCCTACGTGACGGAGGACCGCAAGGGCTACGGCCTGCTGCTGGACGACGACATCGCCCGCAACGTGTCGCTGGCCAACCTGCGCGCGGTGTCGACCCGCGGCGTCGTCGACGAAGGCCGCGAGTTCGCCGCCGCCGACGGCTTCCGCAAGCAATTGCGCATCCGCTGCAAGGACGTCTTCCAGCGCGTCGGCCAGCTGTCCGGCGGCAACCAGCAGAAGGTGGTGCTGGGCAAGTGGCTGTTCACGCAGCCCCAGGTGCTGATCCTCGACGAGCCCACGCGGGGCATCGACGTCGGCGCCAAGTTCGAGATCTACAGCCTGATGGCGCAGATGGCCGCCGAAGGCCGCTGCATCGTCATGATTTCCTCCGAGATGCCCGAGCTGCTGGGCATGTGCGACCGCATCTACGTGATGAACGAGGGACGCTTCGTCGCCGAGTTCGGCCGCATGGAGGCCAGCCAGGAGGGCATCATGCGCGCCATCGTGAACGCAGGAACATTGCAATGAGCACCCAAGTCGCCGACGTCGCACCGAAGCCGGAGTCGGCCGGCCGCAGCGCGCTGGCTTTCCTGAAGGCCCACCTGCGCGAGTACGGCATGCTGCTGTCGCTGGTGGCCATCATGGCCTTCTTCCAGTACATGACCGGCGGCACGCTGATGCAGCCGCTGAACCTGACCAACCTGGTCCTGCAGAACAGCTACATCGTCATCATGGCGCTGGGCATGCTGCTGGTGATCGTGGCCGGCTCCATCGACCTGTCGGTGGGCTCGGTGTGCGGCTTCATCGGCGCGCTCGCCGCGGTGCTGATGGTGGAGCACAACGTGCATTGGCTGCCCGCCACGCTGATCTGCCTCGCCACCGGCGCGCTGATCGGCGCGGCCCAGGGCTGGTTCGTCGCCTACTGGCGCATCCCCTCCTTCATCGTCACGCTCGCCGGCCTGCTGGTGTTCAAGGGCCTGGCGCTGATGGTGCTGGCGGGCCAGTCGGTCGGCCCGTTCCCGGCGGAGTTCCAGCTGCTGTCCACCGGCTTCCTGCCCGACCTGCTGCATGGCGAGTCGTACCACCTGACCTCGCTGCTGCTGGGCGCCATCGCCGCCGCGGCCATGGTGTTCTTCAAGCTGCGCGAGCGCGCCCAGGCGGCCCGGCACGGCATGGAGGTCGAGCCCCTGCCCTTCTTCGTGGGCAAGAACCTGGTGTTCGTGGCGCTGATCCTGCTGCTGACGACGCTGCTGTCCGCGTACAAGGGCATCCCCAACGTGCTGCTGGTGATGGCGGTGCTGATCGTCTGCTACGACTTCCTGGCGCTGCGCACCACGGTGGGCCGGCGCATCTACGCGCTGGGCGGCAACGAGAAGGCGGCTCGGCTCTCGGGCATCAAGACCGAGCGCCTGGCCTTCCTCACCTTCGTCAACATGGGGCTGCTGGCGGCGCTGGCGGGCCTGATCTTCGCCGCGCGCCTGAACACCGCCACGCCCAAGGCGGGCCTGGGCTTCGAGCTGGACGTGATCGCCGCCTGCTTCATCGGCGGCGCCTCGGCCTCCGGCGGCGTGGGCAAGGTGTTCGGCGCGGTGGTCGGCGCCTTCATCATGGGCGTGATGAACAACGGCATGTCCATCCTGGGCATCGGCATCGACTACCAGCAGGTGATCAAGGGGCTGGTGCTGCTGGCCGCCGTGTTCGTCGACGTCGCCAACCGCAAGCGCGCCCTCTAGCCGCCCGCCATGGAACTGAAGCCGTCGCACCGGGACTCGAACTACCGCAGCCCGCCGGAGCGCAAGAGCATGCACTCGCAGATCGTGCGGGACCTGGGCATGCGCATCGTCTCCGGTGAGTTCCCGCCCGGCGGCCGGCTGCCCGGCGAGGCGGCGCTGTGCGGCCAGTTCAAGGTGAGCCGCTCCGTGCTGCGCGAGGCCACGCGCGTGCTGGTGGCCAAGGGACTCGTGGTGTCGCGCCAGCGGGCCGGCGTGATCGTGCGCCCGCGCAGCGACTGGCACCTGCTGGACCCGGATGTCCTCTATTGGCTGATCCAGTCGCAGCCCCGGGGCGACTTCGTGGCCACGCTCATGACGGTGCGCCGCATCTTCGAGCCCGCCGCGGCGGCGCTGGCCGCGCGGGTGGCCAGCAACGAGCAGTTGCAAGGCATCGCCGAGGCCTACGAGCGCATGGAAGCGGCCCTCACGCCGGAGGAGCTGCTGGAGCCGGACCTGGCCTTCCACCGCCGCATCGCCGAGGCCACGGGCAACGACCTGCTCGCCTACATCGGCAACATGCTGTCGCTGGCCTTGCGCGAATCGATCAAGCTGACCAGCACGCTGCCCGACACGCATGCGCTCTCGCTGCCGCGGCACAAGGCGATCCTCACGGCCCTCGTCCACCGCGACGCCCTCGCGGCGCGGCAGGCCACGCTGGTGCAGCTGGAGGAAACCCGCGAGGACATCTCGCGGGTGCTGGACACGGAGTTCCGGGTGGCGTGAGGACGGCACGCGCATGGCTGCTTCGATGCAACGCAAGCGACCGCGCCTGGACTGGACCCTGGTCGCGCCCGTCCTGGCGCTGGCCGTCGCGCTGGCGCTGAAAGGCAGCAGCGCGCCCCTGGGCGGTGCCGGCCTGGCGCTGGCGCTGCTCGCAGCAGTGCTCGCCGCTGTGCACCACGCGGAGGTCGTCGCGGCGCGGGTCGGCGATCCCTTCGGCGCAGTGGTGCTGGCGCTCGCCGTGACGGTCATCGAGCTGGGGCTGATCGTCTCGATCATGCTGGGCCCGCATCCCGAGCCGACGCTGGTGCGCGACACGATCCATGCCGTGGTGATCCTCGTGCTGCACGGCCTGGCGGGCCTGTGCATCGTGGTCGCCGCGATCCGGCACCACGAAGGCCAGTTCCGGACCGAAGGGGCGCTCGCCTACCTGATCGTCCTGCTGCCGATGGTCGCGATCACGCTCGTGCTGCCGAACTTCACGACCAGCGCGCCCGGCCCTTTCTACACCGGGCCCCAGCTGGGCTTCGTCAGCGCGGCCTGCCTGCTGCTCTGGCTGGCCTTCACGTTCATCCAGACGGTCCGTCACCGGGAACACTTCATGCCCGTCGTGAGCCTCGCGGGCGACGAGGGGGACGACAGCCACGAGGGTCACGGCCCGCGGCCGGGCGCCGCGGAAGCGGCACTGGCGGTCGCGATGCTCGCCGTGGCGCTGGTGGCCGTCGTGCTGGCGGCCAAGGGCGTTTCGCCCTTCCTGCAGTCGGGCGTCGAGCGGCTCGGGGCACCGACGGCCCTCGTCGGCGTGATCGTCGCCGCGATCGTCCTGATGCCCGAGGCGCTGACGGCGCTGCGCGCGGCCCGGCAAGACCGCTTGCAGACTTCCATCAACATCGCGCTCGGCTCCGCGGTGGCCAGCATCGGCCTGACCGTGCCGACGATCGCCGTCATCGCCTGGGCGACCGGCATCCGGCTGGAGCTTGGCGTTTCGCCGCGCGACGCCGTGCTGCTGGTGCTGTCCTTCATGATGGCCATCATCACCTATGGCACCGGGCGCGCCAGCCTGCTGTCAGGCGTCGTGCACCTGATCCTGATGGCGACCTGGCTGTTCCTGGTGGTCGCACCCTAGGAGCCCGCCGCGGCCCTGGGGCTCCGCGCGCACCCGCAAAGTGCGCGCGCCTCCCGCACGCACCAACTTCTTCCGGCGCGCCCCACCCGGGAGGCCGCATGCACCGGATCCGTCCGCCACGACTGGCACGGCGCTTGCGTCCACCACGACACCTGACCTCTGCTGGCCACGGCACCCAAGGCGCACCTGGGTGCCAGCCCTGCGCACGACGCCGTGCGCACCAGGCGCACATCGACGTGCGTCGGCGGCCGCAGCAGGTTCCCCCTCCCTTTCCGACTTCCACCAGGAGCTTCCCGTGGCTTACCTCGCGCCTTCCGAATTCGTCACCAAGATGGTCGACGCCGGCGAATCCAAGATCTTCATGTCCACGCGCGACACGCTCGTGCGCGCCTACATGGCCGGCGCGATCCTCGCGCTGGCCGCCTGGTTCGCCGTGACCATCAACGTGCAGACCGGCCAGCCGCTGCTGGGCGCCGTGCTGTTCCCGGTGGGCTTCTGCATGCTGTACCTGTTCGGCTTCGACCTGCTCACCGGCGTGTTCGTGCTGTCGCCGCTGGCGCTGATCGACAAGCGTCCCGGCGTCACGCTCAAGGGCGTGCTGCGCAACTGGGGGCTGGTGTTCTGCGGCAACTTCGCGGGCGCCTTCACGGTGGCCGTGATGATGGCGATCTACGTCACGTACGGCTTCTCCACCGAGCCCAACGCGGTGGGCAAGGCCATCGGCGTGGTCGGCGAGAACCGCACGCTGGGCTACCAGAAGTTCGGCGCGGCCGGCATGCTGACGCTGTTCGTACGCGGCATGCTGTGCAACTGGATGGTGTCGGCCGGCGTGGTCGGGGCAATGATCTCCACCCACGTCAGCGGCAAGGTGATCGCGATGTGGATGCCCATCATGCTGTTCTTCTACATGGTGTTCGAGCACTCGATCGTGAACATGTTCCTGTTCCCCTCGGGCCTGCTGCTGGGCGCGCACTTCACGATCATGGACTACCTGCTCTGGAACGAGATTCCCACCGTGCTCGGCAACCTCGTCGGCGGCCTGGCCTTCACCGGCCTGACGCTGTACGCCACGCACGTGCGCACCGCGTCCAGGCACCTCGACGCCCAGGTGCTCAAGCGCGTCGCCTGAGGCGATGGAGGACGCATTGCAGGTCCGGGTCGGCCAGCACAGCGAGGCCGGCCGCAAGCCTGCCAACCAGGACTTCTGCGGCGCCACCGTGCCGGCCGGCGCGGCGCTGGCCGCCAAGGGCGCCGCCCTCGCGCTCGCCGACGGCATCAGCAGCAGCGACGTGAGCCAGCTGGCCAGCCAGGCCGCGGTGTCCGGCTTCCTCGCGGACTACTACTGCACGCCGGACGCCTGGTCGGTCCGGCGCTCCGCCGAGCGCGTGCTGGCCGCCACCAACAGCTGGCTGTTCGCGCAGACGCAGGGGAGCGCGGGCCGGTGGGACAAGGACCGCGGCTGGGTCTGCACTTTCAGCGCGCTGGTGGTCCGCTCGCGCACGGCCCACCTGTTCCACGTCGGCGACGCGCGGATCTGGCAGGTCCAGGGCGGCACGCTGGAGCAGCTGACCACCGACCATCGCGTGCACGCGGGCGGCGGCCACAGCTACCTCGCCCGCGCGCTGGGCGCGTCGGGGCAGGTGGAGATCGACTACCGCACGGTGCCGCTGGCCGAAGGCGACACTTTCGTGCTGACCACCGACGGCGTCCACGAGGTCCTGCGGCCGGAGGCGATCGCCGCTGCCATCGCCGCGCATGCGCAGGACCTGGACGCCGCCGCGGCCGCCGTGGCACGCGCCGCCGCGGCGGCGGGCAGCAACGACAACCTCACCGTGCAGGTGATGCGTGTCCACGGCGTGCCGCAAGCGCGGCGCGGCGAGCTGTCCCGCCAGGCCGCGGACCTGCCGCTGCCGCCCGAGCTGAAGCCTCGCATGGCCTTCGAGGGGATGCGGATCGTGCGCCAGCTGCATGCTTCCAGCCGCAGCCATGTCTGGCTGGCGGTGGACGAGCAGGCACAGGAGACCGTGGCCGTCAAGGTGCCGTCCACCGAGGCCGGCGCCGACCCGCGCTGGCGCGAGCGCTTCCTGCTCGAGGAATGGGTGGCGCGCCGGGTGGACAGCCCGCACCTGCTCAAGCCCCGGCGCGCCGACCGCCCGCGCCGGTCACTGCATCTCGTCTTCGAGTACCTGGAGGGCGCGACGCTCGCGCAGTGGATGGTGGACCACCCCCGCCCGCCGCTGGACGCGGTGCGGGCGATCGCCGGCCAGCTCGCGCGCGGGCTGCGCGCCCTGCACCGGCTGGAGATGGTCCACCAGGACCTGCGCCCCGAAAACGTGATGGTGGACGCCACCGGCACGGCCCGCATCATCGATTTCGGCGCCGTGCAGGTGGCCGGCATCGACGACGAGGCGGACCGCGATGCCGTCCCTCCGGGCACCCTGCAGTACATGGCTCCGGAATGCCTGCGCGGGGCCCCCGGCACCGTGCGCTCCGACCTCTTTTCGCTGGCCGCCCTCACCTACCAGATGCTGGCCGGCAGGCTCCCCTACGACGCGACGATGGCGCGCGAACGCAGCGAGGCCGCGCAGCGACGCATGCGCTACCGGCCGCTGGCGTTCCTGCGTCCCGACGTCCCGGCCTGGGTGGACGAGGCCCTGGAGAAGGCCCTGCAGCCCGACGCGCGCCACCGCTTCGAGGATGCGGATGAATTCGTGCATGCGCTCAGCGTGCCGGCCGCGGGGACGGGGGCACGGCGCCGGGTGCCGTTGGTGGAACGCGATCCCCTGCTGTTCTGGAAGACGTTGTCGCTCGTGCTGGGCGCGACGTGTGTCGTCCTGCTCGGGATGCGGGCGCTGGGGCATTGAGGGGTGGCGGGGCCGCAGCTGCGTCGCCTGGAACATTCGAGAGGACTGCTTCCGCAACACGACGCGTGAAGAAGCGGACCCTGGCCGCGGCTCTTGATGATCTGCCGGATTTCGGTTCGCTGTTCTTTAGAAAATGGCGTGCCCAGGAGTCGGCCAACGCGAGGGCTCCGCGGCGACGGCCGATGCCACCCGGGCCGCCGCAAGCGGCACGAGAGGGACGCCGCCACCAGGGCGCGCTCATTCCTTGTCCTGACCGGATTGCCCAAGCTTGACCGTCGATTTGAAGGTGAAATGGCACACGTCCTCGACTTGGCCAGCTCGGAGGCGGGTAACGCGGTGGTACGAGTTCCACTGGTCCACCGGCGGCCAGGTCGCCGGCTTGCTCTCGAAGTACACGGTGCCCTTGTAGGAGAAGAAGCGCGCCTGGTTGCCGCATTGCACGGGGTAGCGGCCGCCGGCCTCCACGCCCTGCAGTTCCATGAGTTTGTCGCGTTGCGGGCCCGACGCGAAGTGCGCCGCATTCTGGTCAAGCTGCTCGAAGAAGGTTGCGTCGCAACCCGGGCCGGCACCGCTGCTCACCGCCAGCTCTCCGATATTGATGGGATGGTGGTCGTTGGCGATGTCGATCTTCCGCGAACCATTCAGTCCCGTCTCCCCGTAGACATTCGAGACGTCTTCGCGCGTCATCCCGGCCGGCCCATCGAATGCCAGGCTGGCGGGAGCGGAATCTCCGTCGAGCCGTGCGCACAGCTCCGGCTCCAGCGCATCGACTCCGGCTTGCTCCACCGTCGAACTGCTGAAAGTGCAAGTTTGTCCACCGCCGCCCAGCGACATGCTGGCTACCGGATGCGATGCATCGCGGTAATGCAGGATGTGCGCGGCACCGCCGTACACAACCAGTCCCAGTGCGTCGCCGCCCCAAAGCTTCTCCGCGTCGGGGATCGGGAGGTCTTTCACAGGGCTGTCGTCTGCCTCGTCCCAGGCGTACACGGTAGGCACGTGCGCGGTGCCTTCGGTGGCGAACACCAGATCGAGTCTCCTGCCGTGGGCCATGACGTCGATCGCTTTCGTGGAGCGGATCAACTCACCGAGACGACCTGCGTTGGCGAAGTCCACGATCGCGCTGCAGATGTCCCCGTGCGGCCGGCGATAGAGGCGGTCGTCCATCAGCGTCTGCCACTCCTTCACCGGGGGGCCGCCCCGTGCCAGGTACTTGCCATAGTTGGCGCGCGCCTCTGCCAACACCTCCTGCGGCGGGCGCGGGTCCGACTCCGACTCCAACGATTGCCGCAATGCCTCGGCGAGATTCAGGTATGCGACGCGACGGTCGGGGTCGAGTTCGATTGAGCGGCGCAGCAACGCTCGTACATCCGCATCGCCGGGAGGCCGGCTGCGCTGGAGCAGGAAGGCGTAGTCGTTGAGGATGGCGGCCGCGGTGCTGTTCGAAACGCCAGTAACGCGGGCGCTGAGTGCCGCGAAGGTGCCGGCGTCCTCGAACTTGCGGACAGATTCCGACTTGCGTTGATCATCCGGAAGGGTCCTGTTCCCGTAGATCTTCAACGCTTCGGCGCGCACGCGCTCTAACGCGTGCCAGTCCACGGTGGGCGGTGCGGTACGCGCCATGCCGTAGATCTCGAGCCGGTTCTCGCCGTGGACGGCCTTCAGGGCATAGATCCGCCCTTTCGCGTCCATCCCGGACGCGACGGATCCTGGTGGCAACACCAGGGGCTTGGAAAGCCTTGGATGGCGGACATCGCTCATGTCCAGCGGGTACAACGTGCCGTTCGCATCCTGGAGAAGCAGCAGGTGACCGGCCCTCCCGACGATTCCGAATGAACAAGACGATCCGGCCCCCGCACCGTGAGTGACCTTCGCGATCCGCGGCAGGTTGCCCTCGGGCGCGTACACACCGAAGCGCGGCGCCCGCGTGTCCTGGGCCAGAACATGACCGCTCGACAGGATCGCCATCACGCAGGCATCCTGCTGGAAGCTCGTTCGCGTGCGCTGGAACCGGTTCGGGGGATTCTTGGCCAGGTCTTCGACTGTCCATCCGAGGTCGTCGATGGCCACAAAGCGGGCGCCAGGCGAAACCTGGAGATTGGGGAAGACGCCGACGTTGTCCAGTCCCAGCCTGGTCTCTCCGCCACCCGCACGAACCAGGATCACCTCGCCGCGGCGGCCCACCGCCTGCGTGTCCTCTGCGTATGCGAATGCGCTGGCGTCCGGTGCGAGCGCCATCGCTCCTCCGGCGACGGTGCGCGTCCACAAGGCGCGAGGCCGACTCGGATCGCTCAGGTCCAGGGACTTCACCTCGTAAGTGTTCGGCTTGTTCGATCCGCCGTCCACGACCCTTGCGGCCAGGAGTGCGCGGCGTCCGTCCGGTGAAAGAGCGATGTCCCCCATGCGGCTCACCGTCACGTGCCCTCGCTCCACCAGATGCGACGGATCGGAAGCGTCGATGACCTGGAGGTCCGTTACCTGGCCGGGCGAAGAGTTCAGCTCGAGCAGCAACCGCGAACCATCAGGGGTGACGCTCAGAGACGTTCCCGGCGCGCGGAGCGCGAACTGCCCCAGCAGCGCCGGCGCATCCGCGGCGTATGCCCAGTGCGAGGCTGCGAGTACCAGCAGCGTCGCGGCCAGAAGACGCTTGGGACGAGTACTAATCGCCATGGCGCAATCCCTCGCTGCGCCGGTCAGCCCCGCCCGACAAAAACCGGGCGCGCGGCGGCAACACTGTTCGCTTCAAGTTCTCCTCCTTGGGTGGTCTTGTTTTGCAGGCATGGCTGGCATCCCAGAGCGCACATCTTCACCGGCGATGTCCTCGAGCACCAGGGAAGATGTCCTCCGAAGCCGGAAGGAATGCTCCGGGTCGTCTTGCAACTGCCACTTCACCGCGCGGAACGACTGCTCCTGGCCGATGGTGTTGAAAAACCCGGCCGGGAGCAGCCGTCGTCAAGACTCATGCGAGTACGACGGCGAACGGTCCAGAGGTCCCTCAGCTCACTTGCAAGCCTTCGGCCTGCTCATAGACGACGTACGAAACAACGATCCGATCATCCTGCCCGCACAGGCGATGGCACAAAGCTGCCAGGGCAAGGACGACGACCTCGCGCGCCCTCTCAGGGCCGAAAGCCCGCGGCAGGCCTAGGCGCCCGCCCCCGGCCTGCGCACCATCCGCGCCACCAGCCTTTCAAGCGTGCCCTCCAGGTCGACACACCGCCCCGCGTGGACGGGTGAGGTCTGCACGATCGTGCTGCGCGGCGCGATCAGCCAGTCGAAGCGCGCCCGCAGGGGCAGCTCGCCGATCGGGCCGGCCTGGGGCCCGCCTTCGCAGATGCGCGCGAACGCTTCCAGGGCGGCGCGCACCATCGGGAGGTCCGCCGCCGGATCGAGCGCCAGCAGCCGGGCTTCGTCGAGCTCGATGCGGGCCTCCAGGAAGGCGCGGGCGGTGCTGCAGACGACGACACCCGCATTGATGCATTCGCCCCGGTCCACGTGCGGCACGACGCGGATCAGGGCGTAGTCATACGCGCAGGGATCGTGCACGGACGGCCTCCTCCAGGAAGGTGGATGATGCGGCCAGGCGCGCCTGCAGGAAGCTGGCGTACGCCTCGCGCTGGGCGGCGGCGTCGGCGAAGGTTTCCGTGTCGCGCAGCCAGTCGTCGGGGATCCGTCCGGTGATCGCGGCGATCACGTCGCCGGAAAGCAGCTTGCGGCACGCCGCGTCGGCGGCCGGCAGCGCCGACGCGAACGGCAGCAGCACGTGGTCCTTGATCGGGGCGAAGGGCGAGGTGCTGCGCTCCATGTAGCCGTCCCACTGGTGCTGGAAGTAGAGCGCCGCCCCATGGTCGATGAGCCAGAGGCGGCGGTGCCACAGCAGCATGTTGGTGTTGCGCGCGGTGCGATCGACGTTCATGACGAAGGCGTCGAACCAGACGATGGCCGACGCGAGGTCCGCATCCGGTTGCCAGACCAGCGGATCGTAGGCCGCCGCGCCCGGCAGGAAGTCAAGCGCGAGGTTCAGGCCGACGCTCGCGCGGATCAGGTCCTGGATCTCCGGGTCGGCTTCGGTGCGCGCCAGGTCCGGGTGGAGGTCCATCAGCACGATCTCGGGCACCGAAAGGCCCAGCGTCCGCGCCAGCTCGCCGGCGACCAGCTCCGCGACCAGTGCCCTGCGGCCCTGCCCCGCGCCGCTGAACTTCAGCACGTAGAGCCCGTCGTCGTCGCCTTCCACGACGGCCGGCAGCGAGCCACCCTCGCGCAAGGGCGTCACGTAGCGCGCCGCCGCGACCCTGCGCAGGGGCGGCCCGGGCTGCCTGGCCATGGTTTCCTGGGACATGCCCCCATTGTGGCCTGCCCGGCGGAATCCCCGCCCGTCAGGCCCGCGTCGCCGCGTCCAGCAGTGCGGCCGCGGTGGCGCGCGCGGCCGCGGAGGCCTCGGCGCCCCGGCCATCCATCTGCGCGGCCACGACCGCGCCGTCATAGAGCAGCAGCAGCTGCCGCGCGAGCGCATCGGGCCGGCGCGCGCCGGCCTCCTTCACCAGCTGCACGAACAGCGCGCGGATCCAGCCGCGGTAGTCGTCGCATACCGGCTTGCCGCGGGATTCGCCGGGCTGTTCGGCGTTGGCCATGAGGAAGGCGCAGCCCCGGAAGCCGGGCTGGCCCATCGCCTCGGCCTGCGCATCGAACACGGCCAGCAGGCGCTCGCGCGGCGAACGCTTGCCGGCCAGGTGGCGCTCGATGCGCGCGCGGCGCGTCTCCTGCCGCTGCTCGAGATAGGCGCGCACCAGTTCGTCCTTGCTGCCGAACGTGGAGTACAGCGAGGCCTTCGCCACGCCGGCGTGCTCGAGGATGCGGTCGATCCCGACGTTGTTGATGCCTTCCCGGTAGAAGAGCTCGTCGGCCGAGGCGAGCAGCCGCTCGCGCACGGGTCGCCGGTCGCCCTTGGCGGGGATCGGAGAGGGGGCGGTGACCATGGTGCCTTGACTTTAACAGACAGGTCTGTATAGTGCAACAGACAGATCTGTCTGTTCTTTCCAGGAGTCCCCATGACCTGCCCCGCCGCCGCCCTGCCCGCCAGCCTGCCTCCCGCCGCGGAGGCTGCGACGCGGCGCCGCCGCTTCTACCTGCTCGCGTCGGTGACGCTCAGCTTCCTGGCGGGCGCCAGCGCGCCGACGCCGCTGTACCCGGTGTACCAGGCCATGTGGGGCTTCGCGCCCGTCACCGTCGCCGCGATCTTCGCCAGCTACGCCGTGGTGCTGCTGGCCGCACTGCTCGTGCTGGGGCGCCTCAGCGACCACGTCGGCCGCCGGCCGGTGATCGTGGCCGCGGCGTTCCTGCAGGTCGGCGCCATGGCGGTGTTCGCCACCGCGCAGGACACCTCCGCCCTGTTCCTCGCCCGCATCGTGCAGGGCTTCGCCACCGGCGGCGCCATCGCCGCGATCGGCGCCGCGATGCTGGACCTGGACCGCCAGCGCGGCACGCTCGCGAATGCCGTCGCGCCCGCGCTGGGCACGGCCTCGGGCGCCGTGCTGTCCGGCGTGATGGTGCACTGGCTGCCGCAGCCGACCCATCTCGTGTACTGGGTGCTCGCGGCCGCCTACCTGCTGCAGGCCGCGGGCATCGCCGCGATGCCGGAGCCCGGCCGCCGCGCGCCGGGCGCGCTCGCGTCGCTGCGTCCACGCTTCGGCGCTTCGCCGAAGGCGCGCGCCGCCCTGCGCATCGCCGCGCCGTCCGTGCTCGCGGGCTGGTCGCTCGCCGGCTTCGCCGCGTCGCTCGGTCCCGCGCTCGTGAAGCGCGAACTGTCATTCGACGCCTCGCTGGGCGGTGGACTGGCCCTGTTCGCGCTGGCCGGCAGCGCGGCGGCCACCGTGCTGGCGCTGCGCCGCTGGCACGAGAAGGCGCTGCTCGCCTTCGGCGCGACGGCCCTGCTCGCAGGCATGGCCGCGATGCTGCTCGCGCTGCAGGCGGGGTCCCCCGTCGCGTATCTCGCCGCGTCGATCGTGGCCGGTGCGGGCTTCGGCGCCAGCTTCCAGGGCGGCGTGCGCTCGGTGCTCGCCGCGGCCTCGGCGGCCGACCGTGCCGGCGCATTGTCCGTGCTGTTCGTGCTGTCTTATCTCGCCATGGGGCTGCCGGCCGTGGCTGCGGGCGCCATCGTCGCGCTGACCGGCAACCTGCACGCCACCGCGATCGGCTTCGGCGTGGCCGTCATCGTCCTGGCCGCGCTGGCACGCGCGGGCGTCCAGCGGGCGGGCTAGGGGCGGAACGCCATGCGCCGTCAGGGTCGCGCAAGAGGCTGCCTATCGAAGAGGCACCGCAATCAGGGCCAGCATTGGCGCGGCCTGGGACGGAATTGCACATGCTTGTCCACAGTCTTCTCCACGCGGCCTGTGCGATTCGCGCCTGCGCGAGTGTGCTAGCGCCTGGTCACACATCGACACGCACGATGCGGCGCACACCCAAGCCCTTCGCCCTGGGGCGCCGGCTCAGGCCATGCGATGGCGTTCGACGGCCTTCGCGTCCCACGCGAGGCCCGTGCCGGGCTTGGTGGCGGCGGGCCAGTGCCCGGCGACGACCTTCACCGGCTCCGCCGCGATCGCATCGGTCCAGTCCACGTATTCCAGCCAGTGCGCGGTGGGCGTCGCGGCAAGCAGCTGCGCGCTCACCTCGGGCATCAGGTGCGAGCTCATGGGAACGCCGTGGGCTTCGGCCACGCCGGCGGCCTGCATCCAGCCGGTGACGCCGCCGATGCGCGCCACGTCGGGCATCACGAGGTCGCAGGCCTGCGCTTGCAGTGCACGCAGGAGGTCCTTGGGGCCGTCGAAGTTCTCGCCCAGCTGCAGCGGCAGGTCCAGCGAGCGGGCGATCTCCGCATTGCCCGGCAGGTCGTCGTGGCGGATCGGCTCCTCCAGCCAGGCCACGCCTTCGGCCTGCAGCGCGCGCCCGCGCTCCAGCGCCTCGAAGCGCGAGAGCGCCTGGTTGTAGTCGACCATCAACTGGATCTTCTCGTCCAGGCGCCGGCGCACCGCGCGCGTCACCGCGAGGTCCTCTTCCAGCGTCGCATGGCCGAGGCGAAGCTTCACCGCCTGCATGCCGCCTTCCAGCAGCGCCTCCGCTTCGTCGGCCGCGGCCTGGGGCGACATGAGCCCGAGCCCGCAGGAGTTGTACGCCCGCACGGGCCGCGGGGCGGCGCCCAGCAGCGTGGCGAGCGGCACGCCGGCAGCGACGGCCATCGCATCCCACAGGGCCACGTCGAAGGCCGACAGCGCCATGCGCACGATGCCGGTCACGCCGATCAGCGCGAAGCGCCGCTGCAGCTTCGCCGCGAAGGCCGCGGGCGCGATGCGCTCGCCGCGCACGATCTCCGCCGCGTCTTCCACGATCGCCGCGATCGGCTTCGCCCCGCTGCGGCGGTAGCAGAACACGTAGCTGCGCCCGGTGACGCCTTCCTCCGTGAGCACGTCGACCAGCAGCAGCGGCGCGGCCTTCACCGTGGCGGCGCTGGTGCCCAGCACGTAGCGCAAGGGCACTTCGACGGCGGTGCACTGCACGCCGCGCAGCCGCAGGCCGGACAGGGCATTCAGGACGTCAGCCACGAGGAATACCTTCCGCGTGCAGGGCGAGGATGTCGGCGATGGCGCGGTTCAGCGGCGTGGGCACGCCCCTGGCCCGGCCGAGTTCCACCACGCCGCCCGCGAGCCAGCGCACCTCCAGCGGATTGCCGCGCTCGAGGTCGTGGTGCATCGACGACGTCATGTCCGGCGAGACCGTGTCGGCGCGCTGCATGCCGGCCGCATCGGCGTAGTCCTCCGGCAAGGCGACGCCATGCGCGCGCCCGACGGCGACCACCTCCCGCATCACGTCCAGCAGGAAGGCACGCGTCTGCGGGTTGGAGCGGATCGGGCCGATGGTCCTGCGCATGGTCGTGGTCGTGCCGGACAAGCCGACCAGAACACGTACTTCTGCCAGATCTCCCGCAGGATGTCGCCGGACAGCTCCGCCTGGATGCCGCCGGCGAGGCAGGCGGCCAGCAGCGCCTCGCCCCGCGCGGACCGGGTGCCATCGAACTCGCCGAAGATGAGGCGCTGCATGGGCCCGGTCTGGCGGATCACGCCGGGCGCTTCGATCGTGGTGGCCACGTAGCCGACGCCGCCCATGACCTGCTTCGCATCGAAGGCGGCGCGCAGGGACTGGTCCTTCAGGACGCCGTTCTGGAAGGAGATGACCGTGGTGTCGGGCCCGACCATGGGCCGCATCTGCGCGATCGCCTGCTCCGTGTCCCACAGCTTCACGCCCAGCATCACGACATCCACGACGCCCGCCTCTTCGGGCCGGTCGGTCGCATGCACCTTCTTCACGTGCAAGGGCTCCGGTCCCTCGACCCGCAGCCCGTCGCGGCGCATGGCCTCCAGGTGCCTGCCGCGCGCGATGAACCGCACGTCGGCCTCTCCCAGCGCAAGCCGCGCACCGAAATAACCGCCGAGGCCGCCGGAGCCCATGATCCCGATGCGCATCACGCTTCCTTTCCTGCCGCTGTTGAATCGCGGGCCAGCATAGCGGCTCCCGCCCGGCCCCGCTTCCGGGTAGGCCATACTCCCGCGCATGGGAGCCCTCGAGCAGATCCTCGCCATCTTCGTCGCCGCCGTGCTGCTGGCCGCCGCGGCGCGGCGCGTGGGTGCACCGTACCCGGTGTTCCTGGCCATCGGCGGCGCGCTGCTCGCCTTCCTGCCGGGCGTGCACGGCTTCATGCTGCCGCCGGACCTGGTGCTCGCGCTGTTCGTCGCGCCGGTGCTGGTCGACGCAGCCTATGACGCATCGCTGCGCGACCTGCGCGACAACTGGGCGCCGCTGCTCTCGCTCGTCGTATTTGCCGTGGGCCTCACCACGGCGGCGGTCGCGGTCGTCGCGCATGCGCTGGTCCCGGGCCTGCCGTGGGCCGCGGCCATCGCGCTGGGCGCGATCGTCGCGCCGCCCGACGCCGTGGCGGCCACCGCGGTCCTGCGCAGCCTGCATCCGCCCCAGCGGCTGCTGACCATCCTGGAAGGCGAAAGCCTGCTGAACGACGCCAGCGCGCTGCTGATCTACCGCGTGGCCGTGGGCGCCGTGGCCGCCGGCAGCTTCTCGATCGGCGAGGTCGCGCCGACCTTCCTGCTGGCCGTCGTGGGCAGCCTCGTGGCCGGTCCGGCGCTGGGCTGGACCATGCAGCGCCTGCTGGAACGCGTGCAGCACATCCCCACGGCCATCATCCTGCAGTTCGTCGGCACGTTCACGGTCTGGCTGGTGGCGGAGTCCATCGGCCTGTCCGGCGTGCTGACCACCGTCTGCTTCGCCATGACGATCGCGCGCACGGCCCCCGCCCGCGTCCCGGCCCGCATCCGCATCCCCACGAATGCGGTCTGGGCCACGGTGATCTTCGCCCTCAACATCTTTGCCTTCATCTTCATCGGCCTGCAGATCCGGCCCATCGTCGGCGCCCTGCCGCCGTTCGAACTGCGGCGCTACCTGCTCGTCGCCCTGGCCGTGCTGGCCACGGTGATCGCCGTACGCATCGCCTGGCACATGACGTTCAATGCCGTCCTGCGCTGGAAGCACGCCCGCTTTGGCTACCATCCGCCCCGGCCGATGCTGCGGCCCACCGCGGGCAGCGGGCTGCTCATTTCCTGGGCGGGCATGCGCGGCCTGGTGACGCTGGCCTCCGCGCTGGCGCTTCCCGCCGACTTCCCCGAGCGCGGCTTCATCCTCCTCACCGCGTTTTCCGTGGTGCTCGGGACGCTCCTGGTCCAGGGCCTGACGCTGAAGACCTTGCTGCGCTGGCTGGACCTGCACGACGGCGACCCGGTCGCGGGCGAGGAACGCACGGCCCGCGAGCGCGTGCTGGAGGCCGCGATGGGCGTGCTGCCCGCCGGCACGTCGTCGGCAGTCGACATGGTGCGCAAGAACTTCAGGATCCGCCTCGCGGGCATCGGCCGCGTCGACTCCGCGCCCGGCACCTTCGGCTCCGCATACGAGGCGGCCTATCGCCAGGCGCTGCGCGCCGGGCGCACGGCCTTGCTGAAGCTGCGCGACGACGGCGACATCGGCGACGACGCCTTCCACACGCTGGAGAACGACCTGGACTGGATGGAAGCCTCCGATCCGCTGCGGGCGCAGAACGCGGACCAGACCGAGGAACACGCGGGCTGGGTTCAGAGGTAGGCGTCCGCCGCTTCCTCCTCGAAGCGCTCCGGCTGCCCTTCCCACGCGATGCGGCCGTGGTCCATCACGTAGAGCCGGTCGGCGTGCGGCAGCGCGAAGGTGACGTTCTGCTCCCCCAGCAGCACCGTGAGGCCGGTGGTCGCGCGCAGGCGGTGCAAGGCGCGGGACAGCGTCTCCAGGATCACCGGCGCCAGGCCCAGTGTCGGCTCGTCGAGGATCAGCAGCCGCGGCTTCATCATCAGCGCCCGCGCGATCGCCAGCATCTGCTGCTCGCCGCCGCTCAAGGTCCGCGCGACCTGGCTCGCGCGGTCGCGCAGGATGGGGAACAGGTCGAAGAGCCAGTCCAGGCGCTCGCGGCGTTCGGCGTCCGGCAGGGCATGCCCGCCCAGGTCCAGGTTTTCGCGCACCGTCATGTCGCCGAACAGCTCGCGCGTTTCCGGACACTGCACGATGCCGCCCCGCGCCACGGCCGCCGGCGTGAGGCCCGCCAGCGGCGCGCCGTTCCAGCGAATCTCGCCCTGGTGGGCGACCAATCCCGAGATCGCATTGAACAGCGTCGTCTTGCCGGCGCCATTGAGGCCCACCAGCGCCACGAATTCGCCTTCCCGCACGTGCAGCGACACGCCCTGCACCGCCAGTGCCTTGCCGTAGCGCACCTCGACGTCGCGCACTTCCAGCAGCGGCGCGCCCGTCGCGGCGATGGCCTTCCCACGCTCCGCGCGCGTGAGCGCGCCGCCCAGGTACACGCGGCGCACCGTCTCGTCGCGCATCACTTCCGCGGCCGTGCCTTCGGCGATCTTCTCGCCCAGGTACATCGCCACCGCGCGGTCCACCAGCGCCGCGACGCTCTTGACGTTGTGGTCCACCAGCAGCACCGCACGCCCTTCCGCGCGGAAGCCGGAGATCAACCCGGAGAAGGTCGCGACCTCCGACGCGGTGAGGCCCGCGAAGGGCTCGTCCACCAGCAGCAGCTGCGGATGCAGGGCGATGGCCTTGGCCAGCTCCAGCCGCCGCAGGTCGGCGAAGGCCAGGGTCGGCGGCTTGCGATCGAGCACGCTCCCCAGGCCAACGCGCCGCGCGATCGCGCGCGCCTGGTCGTCGATCTCCGCGCTGTGGAAGATCATGCCCAGGCGGTCCGGGATCAGGGCCACCTTGATGTTCTCCAGGACGGTCTGCCGGTGCAGCGGCCGTGAATGCTGGAACACGAGGCCCACGCCCAGCCGCGCGATCTTGTGCGCCGGCAGGCCGGCGATCTCGCGCCCCTGGAAGCGCACCGTGCCGGCGGTCGGCGGGTCCACGCCCATCACGCAGCGCATGGCGGTGGACTTGCCCGAGCCGTTGGGGCCGATCAGCCCCAGGATCTCGCCGCCGCGCACGGAAAACGAGAGGTTCTTCACCGCCACCAGGCCGCCGAAGCGCTTGGTGAGCCCGTTCGCCTCCAGCATGGGGGCTTCAGTCACCGCGCGCCCTGCCCCGCAGCATGCCCAGGAAGCCGTCCGGGAAGAACAGGACGACGACCAGCGCCACCAGCGACACCAGCAAGGTGGCCAGTTCGCCGAGGGGCCGCAGCGTCTCGCCCATCGCGATCAGGAACACGGCGCCGACGGCCGCCCCGATCACGGTGCGGCGGCCACCCAGCACCGCGGCCACGATGATCTGCACGCCCACCGAGATGTCGATGAAGGTGCCCACCGACGCCGTGCCCATGTAGAACACCATCAGCGCGCCGGCCAGGCCCGAGAAGAAGGCGCTGACGATGAAGGCGAACAGCTTGTGCTTGGTGACGTTGAAGCCGAGCGCGCCCGCCTGCACCGGGTCCTGCCCGCTCGCCTGCAGCACCAGGCCGATGGGCGAGCGCGAGAGGCCGTAGAGGATCGCACCGCTCAGGGCCATGAAGCCGTAGGCGATCCAGTAGTTGACCGTCGCGCTCACTGACAGGACGTCCGGCACCGCCAGGCCGATCTCGCCGCCAGTGAGCCCGGCGAAGACGACGACCATGTTCTGCAGCATCAGCACCGCCACCAGCGTCGTGAGGCCGAAGTACGGGCCGCGCACGCGCAGCGCCGGCAGGGCGAGCACCACGCCGCCGATGACCGCCGCCGCCGCGCCCGCCGCCACGCACAGCCAGAGCGAGACGTGGGGCGACAAGCGCGCATCGAGGATACCGGCCGTATAGGCCCCGAGTCCGATGAGGAAGGTCGGTCCGAAGTTCACCTCGCCGGCGAAGCCGAACAGCAGGTCCCAGGCCATGGCGAACACCGCGGTGTAGAACGCCACCGTCAGCAGCCCCAGCACGTATCCCGACCCCACCAGCGGCACGAGGGCACCGAGCACCAGCAGGACGATGCCGGCCACCACGGGACGCGACTGCAGCCAGGCCGGTCGCGCCATCAACGCCTTCCGAACAGGCCCTGTGGCCGCAGGTACATCACCACCACGAGCAGCAGCAGCGATGGAATGAAGCGGTAGGCCGGCGAGATCAGGTACGCCGTGGCCGTCTCCAGGTAACCCACCACGTAGGCCGCGATCAGCGAACCGGAGACGCTGCCCAGCCCGCCCAGCACCACGATGGAGAAGGCGCTCGCCGTGAGCGGCCCCACGCTGTACGAGCTGACGCCCAGGAACATCCCCAGCAGGATGCCGGCGATGCTCGCGAGCAGCCCGTAGATCAGCCACACGGCGACGTGGATGCGCGTGAGCTCGATGCCCAGCAGGGTCACGCCGCGCGGATTCATCGACGCCGCCAGCAGCGCCTTGCCCTGGCGCGTGCGGTTCACCAGCACCCACAGGCCGCCGATCGCCAGCCAGCAGATCACCGCGGTGAAGTACTCGTTGGTGGGCGTGCGCACGCCCAGGACGGTGACCACGCCTTCCACGATGGGCAGCACCGTCTTGGCGTTGTTGGTGAAGAAGTAGGCGATGGTCTCGGAGATGATGATGCCCCACAGCAGCGTGGCCGTGAGGATGAAGATCTCCTTCTCCGCTTCCGCCACGCGCGGCGAGCGCTGGATGGGCCGCACCGTGAGGAAGTACGTGAGCAGCGCCAGCATCACCCCGACCGCGATGCCGCCGAGCGCCGCCGTGTACGGGCCGGCATGCAGCAGGCCCGCGAGCGCCCACGAGGCCACCGCGGCCGCGACCATGATGGCGCCGTGCGACAGGTTCAGCACGCCCGACACGCCGAAGATCAGCGTGAAGCCCGTCGCGCCCAGCGCGTAGAGCGAGCTGATGGCGAAGCCGTCGATCAGGATCTGCCAGAAGAGCATGCCGGCGGCTTCTCGTCTCCAGCGATCAGCGTGCCGACGACAGCTTGATGAAGGCCGGGAACTTCATGGTGCCCGCGGCCAGGTTCTTCGGCCAGATGTTCACCTGCTTGCCGTCCTGCCACTGCAGCATCAGGCCGGTGATGTAGCCGGGGCCGGTGCGCAGGCCGTGCACGTGCGGGTCGCCTTTGGGCTTGAAGGAGACGCGGCCGATGGTGCCGACGTAGTCCGTCTTCTCCATGGCCTCGACCAGCTTGTCGCTGTCGGTGGAGCCCGCGCGCCGGACGGCGTCGGCAATCATGTAGACGTCGTCGTACGAGGTGTAGCCCGCATAGGACGGGTTGTTGCCGTACTTCTTGACGAAGGCCTCCACGAACGGAAGCGTCTTCGCCGTGACCGCCACCCCCGGCCCGGACACGGCCTGGTACAGCACGCCCTCGGTGGCGCCGTTGGTGTCCTTCCAGAACGTGGAGTTGGTCGCCTGCGAGGAGATGCCGAACATCGGGATCGGCACCTGCTGGCTCTTCCACTGCACCGTGGGCTGGGTGCCGACGTGCGAGATGCCGGTGATCATCACGTCCGGCTTCTGCCCTTCGATCTTGCTGAAGATGGGCGTGAAGTCGGTCGTGTCGGGAGAGAAGCGGATGTGGTCCAGGACCTTGAGGCCGACCTGCGGCAGGCACTGCTCGTAGCCGGCATCGAGCGGGGTCGTCCACGCCGCGTCCTCGCTGACGATCACCGCCGTCTTCATCTTGTGCTGCTGCACCAGCAGGTCCTTGGCGGCGTCGCACACCAGGCCGGCGAGCGCGCTGGAGGTCAGGTAGCCGTGGAAGGTGTACTTGTTGTGGTCGTAGTCCTTGGCGATGTTCTGCGTGATGACGTCCGACGCGGCGCCCGGCGTGATCATGACGGTCTTCAGCCGCCCGGCCCAGGGCTCGAGCGCCAGCACCACCTCGGAGATGTAGCTGGCGATGACGGCGTTGACCTTGTCCTCGTTCACCGCGCGCTGGAAGGCGCGCACCGACTCCGCGGCCGAGGAGTGGTTGTCGTAGACGACGATCTCGATCTTGCGGCCGTCGATCCCGCCCCTGGCGTTGATCTCGTCGGCGGCGAGCTGCGCGGCCGGGGCGATGGACGATCCCGCGACCGCCTGCGCTTCCGAGATGACGCCGATCTTGATCGGGTCCGCCGCCAGCGCGAGCGTCGGGACGAGGGTGGCGAAGCAGGCGCTCGCGATGCTGAACAGGTGTTGACGCATGATGCCTCCTTGGCAAAAAGCGCAGCACACGCTGCGCAGGCACGACAACGTTCGCGACGACGATTGTTGCGAGCTGCGCGCGCAACCCCTTGCTGACAATTCCCAATCGACACGGGCTTGATCGACTGATAAACGCGCGGGCACCAGCTCGGCGGCATTCTTCCCTCCTTCTTGCGGAGGAACTGGCGTCAAGGTGTCGCGCGCGAGCCGCAGTCTGCGTCACCATGGTCGGGCTGGGGCTTATGCTCGGATGTTCCAGCATTCATACCAGTCTCGATGTCCAAGCGCACCCTCGTCCTGCTGCCGGTCCTGTTCGCGCTCGCCGCCGGCCTGGCCGGATACCGCACGTACGACCGCTGGTACCCGGCGGTCAGCCTCTGGTGGGAGATGCGCCAGAACCCGCCCCTGCCCGGCGAGAACCGGGTCGGCAACATCAAGCTGGCGCAGAAGAGCGATGCCCTCTGGATCGCCACCTTCGACTACTACTTCGTCGGCTACCCGAAATCCGCCCAAGTGGTCCTCCTCGTGGACGCGCAGATCAGGAAGGACGGCAACGCCCAGCCGCGTCCCATCTGGAGCGGCCGCTTCGCGGAGCGGGGCCAGCACAGCGTCACCGTCGAACTGCGGAACCCCGGCTTCGGCAACGTCCTGGCGTGGGCAGAGTCCGCCGTCGCCATGATCGCCGTCCTGGACGATTCCCCGCCCGTCGGAGTGCCGTTGACCTTGTCCCGCCGCATCCCGGCCGGGGCGCCCTTCACCCGGGTCACGCAGCACATCGAATGGCCGGACGAGGAAACCATCCAGGCGAGGCCGGAAAACGTGCTGAAGCGCGCGGTGGCCCTCATCGACAGCGAGCAACCGCAAGCGATCCGGGAAGCGGGGGTGATGCTGCAGACGCTGTTGGCGCGCATGCCCGCCTTCGATCCCGCGTACGTGGAACTCGCCCGCGTCGCCATGAAGACCCAGGGCCCCGCGGGCCTGCCGCAGGCCGAACAGCTGATCCAGTCCGCCCTGCAGATCCGCCCGGACAGCGTCGACGCCAGGATCCTCCTGGCCTACGTCTATGGGCACCAGAAGCGTTACGCCGAGGCGGAGGCCCTCAACAAGCAGCTGGAGCAGCAGGCCCCGGACAACCTCTGGCTCCTGACCAACATGGGCGAGCTGGCCCGGCTGCAAGGCCACGATGACGTGGCGATCGCCAAGTACCGCGAGGTCCTGGCGCATCCGCCTACCCAGGACAAGTACGACCGGGCGCGCCATTGGACCTACGAGATGCTGCTCCAGCTGCTGTGGGACCGCAAGGACATGGATGGCGTGGAGGCCCTCTATCGCCAGCGCGTCGCCGACTACAAGGAGGCCAGCTGCACCTCGGCGCACCTGGCCCAGTTCCTCCTGATGGTGCGCGGGGATGCCGACGGTGCCATCGCCACGATGCGTGCCGCTCCCGAGGGCGGCTGCGGCGATGAACTCGGGCGGAAGGTCCTGGGCCTCGCCCACTACGTGAAGTGGGCCACGGGCCCCGAGGAGCAGCGTGCCGAATCGCTCCGCCAGGCCCGCGTGTTCATGCCCCCGGGCCCCCTGGTGTTCTACCACCTGGCTGCGTCCGAAGCGACCGCCCCGGTGGCCCGCAAGCTGGTCACGGCCGGAGACAACATCAACGCGCAGAACGCCGAGCACCTGGATGCGCTCACGTATGCGCTGCGTGGCCGCGACTACCCCGCGGCGTCGCGCCTGCTGCGCCTGGGCGCCCGCACTGACAGCCTGGTGGGTGACGAGCAGATCCCGGTTTCGCTGGTCCCGGTGCTGATGCAGGACGTGGAGGGCGTCACGCTCCTGCGCCGCGCCGGGGTCGACTATTCGCGCGTGCGGTTCCGGGGCGCCACGGCCACCGATTTCGCGCGCAGCGTCGGCAATGCCCAACTGCTGCGCGCGTTGGAACCGAAGGGGGACGGGCGCGGAAGCAGCCGCGCCTAGTGCGCCGCCGGCGCCCGCCGTTGCCCCGCTTCCCGCACGACCAGCTGCACGAGGACCAGCACGACCACGTTGACGGCCAGCGCGAGCAGGCCGGTATAGACGGTGTAGGAGTGGACGCCCAGCAGCAGCTTGTGCACCGGCTTCACACCGTCCGCATAGGCCGTCCAGGTGCCGTACACCATTCCCGCGGCCCATCCGGCCAGCAGCGCCGGTGCGGCGAGGCGGCGCGTGTAGAGGCCGAACACCACCGCCGGGAAGGTCTGCAGGATCCACAGTCCCCCAAGCAGCTGCAGGTCCAGCGCGAACTGCGTGGGCAGGAACAGCACGAAGCCGAGCGCGCCGAGCTTCACGACCAGGGACACCAGCTTCGCGACCTTCTCTTCCCCGGCCGGCGTGATGTCGCTGCGCACGTAGGGCTTCCAGAAGTTGCGCGTGAACAGGTTGGACGCGCCGATCGACATCACGGCCGCGGGCACCAGCGCGCCGATGGCGATGGCCGAGAACGCGAAGCCCGCGAACCAGGACGGGAACAGCGCGTTGAACAGGGCCGGCACCACGTCGTTGTTGGACTTCACCGCCACGTTGGCGGCATGGCCCATGAACCCCAGCAGCGCGATCAGGCCCAGCAGGATGGTGTAGGCCGGCAGGAAGATGGCGTTCTTGCGGATGGTCCGCGCGCTGCCCGCGGCGAAGATGCCCGTCAGCGTATGCGGATACATGAACGCCGCCAGCGCGGAGCCGAGCGCCAGCGTGGCGAACGGCAGGTACTGCTCCGGCTGCAGCAGGATGCCGGTCGCGCCGCCCTTGGCCGCGAAGGACGCCTGCGCCGCGCTGAACACCTGGCCATAGCCACCCAGCCGGGCGGGGACGATCACGACCGCGGCGATCACCACGATGTAGATCATCACGTCCTTCACGAAGGCGATCAGCGCCGGTGCGCGCAACCCCGCCGAGTACGTGTAGAGCGCCAGGATCACGAACGCCGCTGCCAGCGGGAACTCGCCGCTGAGGCCCAGCGCCTGGATCACCACCTGCATGCCCACGAGCTGCAGCGCGATGTAGGGCATGGTGGCCAGCAGCCCGGTGAGCGCCACCACGGCTTCGAGCGGACGCGAGGCGTAGCGGCCGTAGACCACGTCGGCCGCCGTCACGTGGCCTGCGCGGCGCGCCTCTTGCCACAACCGCGGCATGATCAGGAACACGATGGGGTAGACGATGATCGTGTACGGCAGCGCGAAGAAGCCGTAGGCGCCCACGGCATAGACCAGTGCCGGCACCGCGATGACGGTATACGCCGTATAGAAGTCGCCGCCGACCAGGAACCACGTGATCCAGGCGCCGAAGTTGCGCCCGCCCAGGCCCCACTCGTCGAGGTGCGCGCCCTTGTGCGAGCGGCCACGCTGCCAGCGCGAAGCCGCGAAGCCGATCACCGTGACCAGCGCGAAGAAAAAGAGGAAGACGGCCAGCGCCGTCCAGTTGACGTTCGCGGCCATGTGCTACTCCTCGCCGCGTTCGCTGCGGTCGACGAGCCAGACCAGGAAGGACGTCACCGGCACCCAGGCGAACTGGTACCAGTAGAAGAACGGGAAACCGAACAGCGCGGGGTCTTCGTGGTTGTAGAACGGGACCCAGAGCAGTCCGACGAAGGGCAGCGCGAGCAGCCAGCGCATGGCAATCTCCAACGACGTTCGTGCGGATGCGAGGTGCGGACGACTATAGCGCGGTAGCGGGAACGCTGGAGTACCCCTGAGGTACGACCCCGCCCTACTTCTTCAGGCCGATCCCCTGCATCAACCCGGCCAGCTGCGCATCTTCCTTCGCGATGAGTTCGCCGAACTCGGCGGCCGGCAGGTACGCGGGATGCACGCCCAGCCGGTCGCATGCGCTCGCGAAATCCGGGCTCTCGACCGTCTTCTGGATCGCCGACTGCAAGGCGGCCACCACGCGCTTGGGCGTGCCCTTGGGGACGGCGATGCCGCGCCAGGCCGGAAGCGACATGTTGACGCCCTGCTCGCGCGCCGTGGGTGCGTCGGGCAGCGCAGGGTCGCGGTGGTCCACGAGCACCGCGAGCACGCGCACCTGGCCCGACTTGACGAGGGGCGCCAGGGCAGCCGGCAGTTGCACCACCGCTTCGATGTGGCCGCCCAGCAGGCTGGGGATCACCTGGGCCGCGGGGTACGGCACGTCGACGACCTTCACGCCCGCCGCCTGGAACAGTGCGACCGAGGAGATATGCGTGTGGCTGCCCAGGCCGGAATTGCCCACGGAGATCGCCTCGGGCCGCGCCTTCGCCTCGGCCACGAAGTCGGCCAGCGTCTTCCAGCGCGCGTCGCTGCGCACCGCCAGCACCGGGGATTCCACCAGCACGCGCGCCACGGGCTCGAAGGCGCGGTAGTCCATGGGCATCTGGCCCGAGTGGTAGGTCGTGGAGACGGAATTCGAGTTCCACACCATCGCGTAGCCATCGGGTTTCTGGGCGGCGACGTGCTTGTAGCCGACCGCGCCACCGGCACCGGGCCGGTTGACCACCATCACGTTGCCGGGAAGCTGACGGGCGATGCCCTCGGCCAGCAGCCGCGCCGTGATGTCCGCCGAAGAGCCGGCCGGGAACAGCACCGTCATCTCGATGGGGCCGCGTTGCGGGTACGGCGTTTCCTGGGCCATGCCCGTGAGGGCGCAAGCCGCGAGGGCTGCGACCATCCAATTCCTGGGCGACATGGTCGGCCCTCCCCTGGGTTGACTAGCCTGCGAGCAGTTCCGCCACTTCGACCCTGCGGCCTTCGCGCGCCGACAGGATGCCGGCCCGGATCACCGCCAGCGACGCCGTGGCTGCGTCGCCTTCCATCTCGGGGCGGCCCTGGCCCCGCACCGCGGCGGCGAACTCCTCGAGTTCCTCCGCCAGCGTGTCGTTCTTCGTGCACGGCACGGGCTCCACGCCCGCGACGCCCCGCCGCAGCACCCGCAGCCCGCCATGCAGGTCGTAGTACGCGGTGGCGTCCTTGCCGTACACGTTCATCAGGTAGTACTCCGACGCGGACGCGTAGCTTGCGTTGAGCGTCGACAGCGCGCCGTTCTCGTGCTCGAACAGCAGGCTCGCCACGTCCGGGTTGTCGCCCGGCAGCACGAGCTGCGCGAACTGGCCGCGCACCGCCTTCACCGGGCCGAGCAGGTAGGCAAGCACGTCCGCATAGTGGATGCCGATCTGCAGCATCACGCCGCCGGGCATGCCGTCCGCGGAGTAGCGCCAGGAGCCGAGGTCGATCTTGCCCAGGCGGTCGCGGCTGATGTTGGCCTCGGCGTTCACGACCTTGCCGAACCTGCCGGCCGCGATCTCGTTGCGGATCCAGCGGAAGTGGCTCTCCCGCCGCCGCTGGTAGCCCACGCCCAGCAAGACGCCCGCATCGCGGCAGGCCTGCGTGATCGCGCGCGCATCCGCGATCGTGTTGGCGATGGGCTTGTCCAGGAACACGTGCTTGCCGGCCCGCGCCGCCGCGCGGGTCGTTTCCAGGTGCACGTTGTTGGGCGTGGTGTTGACGATCGCCTCGACGCTTCGGTCGGCCAGCACGGCCTCGTAGCTGTCGAAGGCGCGGCAGCCGTACTTCTGCGCGAACGCGGCGCGCTTCTCCTCGGAGCGGGAGTAGCAGGCGACGATGCGCAGCCGGCCGGAACGCTGCATCGCGTCGGCCAGCACGTCCGACCACCAGCCCATCCCGATGCAGGCCACGCGCAAGGGTTCGAAGGACATGCGGACTCCTAACGCGGCTTGACTTGCCACTGCGCGCCGATCGCCTCGACCGCCTCGCGGGCGACGCGCTCGTCGAACTCGAAGCTGCCGCCGCTGACACCGACGGCACCGATGCATTCGCCGTCGACAATGATCGGGCAGCCGCCTTCCATGGGGGTCCAGCGTTCGGCGCCGGCCGCAAGGGCCAGTCCCAGCGCGTGGATGGTGTCGAGTGCCTGCCCCTGCGCGCCCGCGGAGCCGGTGGGCCGCCGGTTGGAGGCGGCACAGGCGGCCTTGGTGGCCGCGGAGTGCACCGTGTGGAAGCGTCCGCCGTCCATGCGCTCCATCATCAGCGGATGGCCGCCGGCATCGGCCACCACCACCGAGATGGAAATGCCGTCCGCCTGCGCGCGTTCGGTTGCCGCAGACACGATCTTCCTGGCGCCTGCGAGCGTCAGGCGCTGGGTTGTTGTGAAATACATGTGCCACCTCCTTTGCCGCTGCGAGGGGAAACGGCGGCTGGCGAGCGCGTGCATTCTGCGACGCACGGCCGGGCTGCGCAAGGCCGGTGGATGGTCCTTTTCCCTAATGCCTGGTCGCGCCGGTGTCGGTCCAGCCCGGGACGCGTCCCAGGCGCACCGCTTCCGCCCAGGCGAAGTTCAGTTCCACCTTGATGCCGTTGACCGGCTCGCGCATGAACAGCTGGTACAGGTTGGATCCATGCGCCTTGCGCTCGCTGAATTCCACGCCGCGCGCGGTGAGCCGCTCGATGAACTCCCCCATGCCGTCGCAGTTGAGGCACAGGTGGTCGATGCGGCCCGAGCCCAGGGCGCCGGCGGCGGTGAAGTCCGCGTCCTGGTCGCCCGCGACCTGGAGGTACGTGTCCTGGTGCGCCGAGTGGCGGGCCTTGCCGATGTGGATCACGTCCTGCTCGCCGATGTAGAGCCAGTGCACCGGGAAGCCGAAATCGGGATGCGGCCCTTCGCGGAAGCCGAGGCAGTCGACGAACCAGTCGCGCGTGGCCTGCGGGTCGTGCGTGAGGATCAGCACGTGTTCCAGGAAGCGCAGGCCCATGGGGAGCTCCTCGGTCGTCGGGGTGCGCGAGCATACATACTCCAGCCATGACCGTCCACCGCCTGCCCTTGACCGGAGGGCACGTCATGCACGTCGAGGAGCACGGGCAGCGCGAAGGGCTGGCCGCGCTGGTGCTGCATGGCGGACCCGGGTCGGGCGGATCGCCGTTGCAGCGCTCGTTCTTCGATCCGGCCGTGTGGCGGATCGTCTGTCCGGATCAACGCGGGGCCGGAATGAGCACGCCGCGCGGTTCCGTTGTGGAGAACACGCTGGATCACCTGCTGGCGGACTTGCGCCTGTTGCGCGAGCAGCTGGAGGTCGATCGCTGGATCGTGGTGGGTGGGTCGTGGGGCGCGACGCTCGCACTGCTGCATGCGATCGACCAGCCGCACGCCGTGGCGGGACTGGTCTTGCGCAATCCTTTCCTCGCGCGCGGGGAAGACATCTCCCGGTTCTTCGCCTCGGAAGGCTGGGAGGACTGGCGGGGCGATGCGCTGCTGGAATCCCTCGGCGACCTGTTCGTGAACGGCTCGCCAGCCGCCCAACGTGAAGCAGCTGCACGCTGGTGGCGCGTGGAACAGCAACTCTCGGGTGGCGACGCGCGTGCACACCAGGACGCTGCAGACCTGGAGCGGCTGGCGGACCGCTATCGCATCCAGAGCCACTACCTGCGCCACGGATGCTGGATCGCCCCACCTTTGCTGGAACAGTGCGCACGCGTGCCCTCCGTTCCCGTCGTGGTGCTGCAGGGTACGGAAGACCGTGTCTGTCCACCTGAGGGCGCACAGTCCCTGGCGCAGGCACTCGGTTCGCGTGCAACCTTGCAGTGGGTCGAAGGTGCCGGTCACGACCCGTCACACCCCGCCATGGCGCAGGCGATGCGGCAGGCCCTGCAGCACTGCGCCGCGTTCCGCGCGCGTTGAAGCCCGCGTCATGCACGCGCCTATTCCCGCCGTGGCAGAGTCCGCTGCCCCAAAGGAGGTTCGCCATGGAAACCAAGCCGCCCCTGCCGCCGTTCACGCTCGAGACGGCCATCCAGAAAGTCCGCCTCGCCGAAGACGCATGGAACACGCGCGACCCCGACCGCGTCGTGCAGGTCTTACACGGAGGACACGCAGTGGCGCAACCGGGCCGAGTTCCCCGTGGGGCGGGAACAGGTCCGCCAGTTCCTCCAGCGCAAGTGGGCACGCGAGCTGGACTACCGGTTGATCAAGGAGATCTGGGCCTTCACCGAGAACCGCATCGCCGTGCGCTTCGCGTACGAGTGCCACGACGACTCCGGCCAGTGGTACCGCAGCTACGGCAACGAGAACTGGGAGTTCACGCCCGAAGGCCTGATGCGTCGCCGCTTCGCCAGCATCAACGACCTGCCGATCCGCGAAGCGGACCGCAAGTACCACTGGCCGCTGGGACGCAGGCCCGACGCCCATCCCGGCCTGTCCGAGCTCGGGCTCTGACGGCGCGTCAGGCGACCGTCCACCCCTGCCACAGGGCCCACACGGCCGTGCCCGCGAGCAGCACCGCGACCTGCCGGCACAGCCGCCGCTGCCGGTCGGCGGAGGATGCCAGCCGCGTGCGCAGGCCATCGGCCCCCAGGGCGACGGCGCCGTAGATGATCACCTGCGTCACCGCGATCACCGCCCACAGCACCGCGGCCTGCAGCGCCAGCGGCACCTCGCCGGGACGCAGGAACTGCGGGAACACGGCGACCATGAACAGGTAGGCCTTGGGATTGAGCAGGCAGGTCGCGAGCGCGCGGCCGAAGGTCTGGCGCGGCGTGCGCGGCGCGGCGGCGGCCACCTCGCCCAGCGCGCCCGGGTCGCGCCACAGGTTCCAGGCAATCCACGCCAGGTACAGCGCACCGGCGACCAGCAGCGCGCCGTAGGCCGCGGGCCAGGCCCGCAGCAGCAGGCCGATGCCCAAGGTGCCCATGACGACGTGGGCCAGCCCACCGGCCACGATGCCGGCGAGCGCCGCGATGCCGCCGCGGCGGCCGTCCGCGAGCGCGCTGGAGAGCACGAAGGCCATGTCCATGCCGGGCATGGCAATGATCCCGAAGACCAGGAGGGTGAAGAGCCAGAGTGTTTCCATGGCGCGCAGTGTGTTCCCCCATACCTGACATCCCACGGCAGGTTTTCTGCCTACACTGCGGCATGCGGGCGAGCCGGCTGCTTTCCATCCAGATGCTGTTGCAGGCGCGCGGGCGCATGTCCGCGACCGAACTGGCCCAGGCGCTGGAGGTTTCGGTCCGCACGCTGTACCGCGACGTCGACGAGCTGACCACGGCGGGAGTCCCGATCTACGCGGAGCGCGGACGCGCCGGCGGCTTCGAGCTGCTGCCCGGGTGGAAGACGACGCTCACCGGCCTGACGGCCACCGAGGCCGAGGCCGTGTTCCTGTCCGGCCTGGGCGGACCCGCGGCGGACCTGGGCCTGGGCGCCGAAGTACAAAGCGCGCAGCTGAAGCTGCTGTCCGCCCTGCCCGCGCAATGGCGCGGCCACGCGCGGCGCATCAGTTCGCGCCTGCACCTCGATCCCGTCGAGTGGTACCGCGAGGCGGACACCTTGCCGCACCTGCAGGCCGTCGCGCAGGCGGTGTGGGACGAGCACCAGCTCGAGATCGCCTATGCGAGCTGGACACGCACCGCGCGGCAGGTCGTGCATCCCCTCGGGCTCGTGCTGAAGTCGGGCACCTGGTACCTGGTCGCGGCGCGCGACGGCAAGCTCAGGACCTTCCGCGTGTCCAGCATCCTGGAGGTGCGGGCGCTGGAGGGACACTGCGTACGGCCGAAGCGCTTCGACCTCGGGCGGTATTGGGCGGAGTCCGTGCGGCGGTTCGAGGGCGAGCTGTATGCGGGGGAGGCGCGGGTGGCGGCGACAGCGCGTGGATTGGCGGAGCTGCGGCAGCTCGGTGCCGCCGTGGCCCGGGCATTGCACGCGGTGGAGACGCCTGCGGCCGGCGAGCGGGTGCAGGTGCGCATCCCGATCGAGTCGGTGGCGCACGCTGCCGGGGTGCTGCTGCGGATGGCGCCGGAGGTGGAGGTGGTGCAGCCGGTGGCGTTGCGCCGCGCGCTGCTGGCGCGGGCAAGGGAGATCACGGAAATGTACGCGGAGTGATCTGATCGCGGGCTTGACACGACGCGGGCTCGAACGCCGTCAGAGCCACCCTTCCTGCTCCGCCTTCCTTCCTTCGCGCAGCATCGCCTCGCAAAGCTTGCGAAGCGGGCCCGGGAGGTCGACACGCTCCAGCAGCCGCCTCAACAACGCCCGATCGTGATCGTTGAGCGGCCAGGTTTGCGTGGTGGACTCCCATTCGGCCAATCCCATGCGGTAGGGCTCCCAGGCCAAGGCCCTGCTTTCCCACAGCGCGCCCACCCCGCAAGCGATGTCCACTCCGGCCGGATCGGCGTCCGCACTGACCCATGCGGGCGCCGGCGCAAGCCGCAGGAGATGCGACACGGCCTGCATCCACTCGGAAGGGGGGCGACCCGGCAGCCAGAGAAGGATCACGCCGTCCGGCAGGCGGCGAGCCTGCTGCTCGAAGCTCGCACGGTTCTCGATCAACCACCAACGTGCCACCGCGCGCGACATCCGTTCCGTGCGTGCGACGTCCTGCAGGGGCATCCCGACGCAGTGCAACGGACTCAGATCGACAGTACCTCCACTCCAATGCAAGCTGGCTCGTCCGGCGACCCACAGCATCGGTGTGAACTGTCCGATCCGCAGCCGCTCCAGGTCGAAGTGCGCTTCCAGCCAACGCCAATCGGCCGGGCCGATCGCTTTCGTCGCGCCCACGGCATGCAGCGCAAAATTGCGGCGCAGACCTTGTTTGCCCGTGTCGTGCCAAGCAGCCAGTGCACGCAGTGCCTCCAGGCGCAGCCGCAGTGTCTCCGTGGGGACCATGCGATCGGCCATCAGCTGCTCGATCGCAGCCGTCATCTCGTCCAGCAGATCCGGATCGAGCACGCCTTGGCCGGCGTTGCTCGCGCGCTGGCGCAACCAGGCCTGGGTCTCCTCGAGCGCCTGCTGCCTTTCTGCCTGGCGCTGCTCCGGACCAACCACACCGAGGACGCGTTGGAGCCGCCGCAGGTCGCGCCAGTAGACGCGCTGCCATTGCCAGGCACCGCCCGTCAGCCGCTCCCCGCGCTCGATCCAGCCGTCGCGAAGCAGCACCTCGCAAGCCGCCTCGGCCCGCTCGATGCCCGCATCGCTCACCTCCTTGAGGAGCGTTGTCCATGCGGCGTCCTGCCTGTCCTTGCGGGTCCAGCGGGCCAGAAGTTCGCGATGCTTCGCGGCATCGAGCGACAGAGCCTCCGGCACGGGCGCATCGGCCCGGCGGCGGCGGGCGCGCCGTCCCGTGTCGGCATCGACCCAGGAGTGCATCGCCTCAGGCCATCTCCACCCGACGCTGAAGCACCCCGATCGGCGGCGCCCAGCGCGCTCCGGACGGCTTCTTCGCGGTCACGAGCGTGATGTCCGCCGGCTCGAACACTTCCACGTTGTGCGTGATCGGTGTCGTCAGCACGTACTGCGCCCGTGTCGATTTGAGGAAATGGCCCACGAGCTGGATGTTGCGCACGTCCAGGTGGGCAAAAGGCTCGTCGATGAACACGAAACCGCCTGCGGTTTCCTCGTCCTTCAGCAGCCCGACGAGGAGGATCAGCGACTTGATCACCTGCTGGCCGCCCGAGGCCTCGCCGTCGTTCAGGCCGATCTGCCCCTTGCCATCGAAGTTGAAGCTCACCTTCAGCTCGGCCTGTTTCAGCACCGTGTCGTCGTTATCCAGGTGCGGCAGGTCCGCCGTCACTTCCACGCCCGCCAGCTGCCCCAGGTCCACGATGTTCTTGCGATAGCGGCGTACCGTGGCGCGCAGCACGTCGATGTAGCGCTCGCGCGCATTGCCCACTGCGATACGCGCGGCTTCGTTGCTCGCTTTGCGCTGATCGAGTTCCAGCGCCTGCCCGCCCACGGTGGCGCGCATGAGCGTGGCTTTTTCCTCCACGGTGCCATCCGTTTCCCACCGGCCGTTGGCCAGGTCATTCTCGATGCCCTCGTGACGCAGGCGAGCCTGGGTTGCGTTCGTGTAGTGCCGGCGCAGGTCGTCGAGCTTGTCCGCCGAAATCCAGCGAGCGGGAAAGCGCCGCCGGGTCGCATTGGATGCCGCGGCACGGGCGCGCTGCGCCTCGAAGCGTTCCTTCCACTCGCGCTCGTACTTCTCGGCCGCGCGCTCGATGTCGTTCAGCCGGTTCTGCGTTTCCCGGTACGCAGCCTCCGTGTTCGACAAGGCGCGGACGGCCTTGTCCCGCGCTTCCTCCAGTTGCTGCCAACGGCGGCCAGCTTCAACCCGCGCCTGCTTCAGTGCGGGCAGCTGCACGCGCGCCTGCGCGAACTCCTCGCCGCGCCGGGTCAGTTCCTCCGCGGCGAAGTGGCCCTTGGCGGCCTCTTGCGCGGCGGACAACTGGCGTTGTGCCTCCGACTGCCGCTGTGCCACGTCCCGCAGATCCGTGTCCAGTTGCGCCAAGCGCTTTTCGATGGATTCCCGCCGGGAAGCGACGGCCGCCGCGCCGAACTGATGGTCCGCGGGATCCACCCACACGCTGCGGCCGCCGCGTGCATCGCGCCAGTAAGCTTCCGGCGTGATCCACTCGCCGCCAGCCGCAGTTCCGGCGGACGTGCTGTCCACACGCCGGATCTGCGCCAGCTGTTTCAGCAGCCAGGCCGGCGCGGAAGCGGAAAAGCGCAGAACGGCCAGCAGGCTTTGCGGATCCGGCTTGGCCGGTGCCGCGGCGGCGTCGGAGACCAGGTAGTGGCGATAGCGCTCGCGCTCCGCCAAGGCCATCGCCCGTGCCTCGTCGTGTGCGTTCTCGAGCACGACGACCCAGCGCGATCCCCGCAGCACGCCCTCAGCCGCGGCACGCCAGCGGTCCTCGGTGATCTCGATGACATCCGCGAGCACGTGGTGCGCGATGTTCTCGTTGCGCAGAACGCGCAGGAAGCGCTGTACCTCTGGCGGCGGAGGTGCCTGCCGCTGGCCGGCCAGGCCATCCAGCGCGGCTTGTGCCCTCTTGCGGTCGGCACTGACCTCTTGCCAGCGCCCGGCCAGTTCCGCCTTTCGCTGCTCCAGCTCCGCCACCCGCTGCGCGAGCTGCGCCGCATCCCCCTCCACGGCGGCGAGTGCCTGGAGTTCCTCGGCCTGCTTGACCAGTTGTTCGACCGGCTTCTCCGCCGCGTTGGCCGCGCTCAGGGCTTCGTGTGCCGCGCGGCGGTCCGCATCGAGTTGGCGCACGCGTTCGGCCGCCTGTTGCTGTTCCTGCACGAGGTCCAGCAGTTTCTGCCTGTACTCGCCGCGCTGGCGCAATTCCCCCGCGTGTTGCATGCGCTGGCGATGCAGCTCCCGCAGCCGCATGGCCACGTCCTGGCGCTCTTCCGCCCACGTCAGCACGGGGATCACCTCGGTGGCCAGCGTCTCGCGCTCCCGCAGCTTGCCCTGGTACTGGCGGTACAGGTTCACCCGCGATTCGAGTTCCGCGAGCTGCGCCTTCCCGTGCGCAAGTTCGCGCTCGGCCTGTTCCACCTCCTCGGCGAGCTGCCGCTGGTGCTGGCGCGCTTCCTCGTAGCGGTCCAGCACCTCCTGGTCGCCGAACACGTCGAACACCAGCCGCAGCAGCTCCTTGGGCGAGTACTCGCACAGGCGGTCCGTCTGGCCCTGCTCCAGCGCCAGCACACGCGCGATGGCGCGCGACAGGCCCGCGCCTTCCAGGCGTTTGCGCCAGTGCTCGATGCCGAGCCAGTCCTTCTCCGGCACGTCAACGAGCTTCTCGATGGAGATGTCGCCGTCGGCCATGTGGTAGCGGCGCACCCAGTCGCCGCCATTGCGTTCGATGCGGCAGGCCAGCGTGACTTGGTCCGCGAAGAGCAGGTTGCGCGCAAACGGACGGCTGGACGTCTGCCGGCCGCGCGGCCGATTGTCGACCAGCGCTCGAAGCCAGGCATTGTCCGCATTCGCGTGGCGCGCATAGGTCTTGTAGTTGCGCCCGCCGGAGCACTCCAAGCCCAGCAGCGTGCGCATCGCGTCCAGCAGCGTGGTCTTGCCGGAGCCATTGGGGCCGGCTACGGTGATGATGGCGCCGTCCAGTGGCAGCGTGAGGCGCTGGCAATAGTCCCAGTGCAGCAGTTCAAGCGTTTGCAGATGGAACATCGGTCAGTCTCCCTGCTCTTGTGGCGAAGGACCCGCACCGTCCCTGTCCTGTCTAGTCCGCGCCAGCACATCTCCCAACGCTCCGTCCAGGATCCGCGGCGCCAGCGCATCGTAGTCGAGCAGCAGGTCCAGCAACGGGCCTTCCGTAATGTCGTCGCCGCGACGCTCGATGAACCCGTGCGTCTCCAGGCGGCGCAGGTTGTTGTCCAGGCGCACCTTCTTCCCGAGCTGGTTGCCGAAATCCGCCAGCAGCGTCTTGTACGAAATCACAGGACTGGCAGCCGCGGCACTGGGCATCGGTTTGGCGGCACGGAACATCTCGCCCTGCCCTTCGCTTTCCGCAGCCGCAGCCCGCGCGGCCTGACGCTCGCGCTTGGGCAGGATGATCAGCGACCACAGAACCACCAACAGGGACACGCCGTCGCGCGGCAGATCCACGTTGTTGCTGCCGTCCAGGCCGGCCTCGCCGAACACGGAACTCTCCGCGCCCCGCAGGAGCACGACGGTTACGTGGTCGGCATGGATGTTGTCCACAAGCTTGAGGCCGACCTGCGCGAGGCGGTCCTGCACGGCCTGCCAGACATCGGCGTCGATCAGGGCGCGCTTCACACGCGGGTGCTGCCGCGGCAACCAGCGGCACGCAAGCAGTTCCGCCGCCAGCAACGCGGCTTCATCGAGAGGTTCACTCATTCCTGGGAAACTTGTTCGGGGTGAAGCTCGCCCGCGCTCAGGGCGGCAACATGCGCATCGTCGACCGTGTCGACCGTCGGCGTCAACTCCACGCGCCACGGCGACCGCGCCAGGTCGCCGGTCTGCCCCTGCAGCGTGCGCGCCTGCGCATCACCGAGCAGCGGCAGCAGCTGCAGCCGATACGCCGCCTGCGCGAAGCGCCCGCCCAGCACCGCCTCCCGGACGGGCCGGGTGCGCATTTCATCGGCCGCCGCGTTCCACGCGGCGAGCTTCGTGATCAGGTCTTCCAGCTCGACGGGCATGCGCAGCGTCTCCATGCTGCCCGCGGCGGCGGCGGCCGGCGGCGGCAGGCCCGTGGAGCGCTGCGGATCGGGCCGGTCACGCTCGAACTCGCCTTCGGCGACATCCACCAGGTCGTGCTGGCTGACGAACACGGGCCGCACGCCGGTGGCGAGCGCGTCGCCCAGCAACGCGTGCAGCGCCGGATGCTGCTGCAGCCACTGGCGCACGTCCGAGCTGGTGATGCCGGTGGTGCCCAGGGTGACGCGCTGGCGGTCCGCCTGCTGCAGCGCCCGGGTGAACTGGCTGGCCATGGACAGCAGGCGCGCCTGGCCCTGGCCGAGGGCGCGCGCCTCCTTCTCCAGGCGCGGGTCCTCGAAGTCGCTGCGGATCAGGGCCGTGAGCGCCTCGCCCGCCTTGTCGACGAGGGCCAGCGCGCGGTCGAAGCGCGGTTGCGCGGCGCGCAGCATGGCCTCGGAGCCGCTGGCGATGGCGTCGGCGAAGTCGTCGTGCAGGCGCGCGAGCTGCGCGTGCAGGTGCTTGATCTGGCTGGCGTCCGCGAGGCCCAGCGCCTGCGCACCGGCGACCTGCGCGAGCAGCGCGGCCATCTCGTCGTCATCGCCCGGCGTGGCCTTGGTGAGCGGTGCCAGCAGGCCATGCACCTGGCCCGCGAGCGGCGAGAGGTGGTAATCCTGCGCCGTCGCGTCCCACACCAGCAGGTCGAGGTCCCGCAGGCGCTTGAGGACCATGTCCAGGGCCTCGGGCCGCAGGACATGGAACAGGCGGTTGACGTCGTCGCGCGTCAGCCGGCCCTGGGGCTGGCTGGCGAGCTCCATGAAGGCCCACAGGCGCAGGCGCGTGGCCGCCTGCGGGCCGTTCAGGAGGCCGCGGATGGCGTCGATGAGATCCAGGCGCTGGTGCAGGGCCCAGGCGAGCGGCGATTCCGCGGCCAGCGAGGGCTCGCGGAAATAGGACTCGTAGGTGCTGGATTCCTGGTCTTCGTATTGCGGTAGCTGGGGATCCGGCATGGGGCGGGATTTTGCCCGACGGGGCGGGCCGTCCCAGGCGGCGAGCGTGACAAATGGCAAGCTGGCGCGGGCCGGGGCGCCACGCGCACGGTCACCCGCCCCGCGGCCCGCTTCCCGGCGTCTCGTTCGTCTCCCGATACGCGCTGCACTTCTCCCCCTCGATGGGGCGGATGTCATAGGACAGCCCGCAGGCGAGGCACGGACTGTCCGCCGTGATGCGGGCGGCCTCCTCCAGGCTGTCTGCGTAGACGAACCAGTAGCCGCCGATTACTTCCTTGGCCTCGGTGAACGGGCCATCGGTGATGCCGGTGCGGTGGACCCGCTTCGCGCCCGTCGTCAGCCGCTGCCCGGGCCGGAAGCGGCCTTCCGTGACCAGGTTCGCGTGCCACGCGTAGAACGCGTCGATGGCCGCCTGGATCTCCTGCGGCGACTTGTCGGCGTCCCACTGGCCGCGCGACAGCAGCAGGTACTCGTTCATGAAAGAAGTGTTCGACATCCTTGCGTGTGCTCCTGTCCGGATTCCTTGTCCTCGCCCGTGCCATACCGGCCTTCCAGCCAGCGGACGCCGAAGGAGACGAGGTCTTGTGCGTCGAGCAGCCAGCAGCTCGCATGGCCGATGCGTCCCCGCACGCCGTTGCCCTGCGCGACGTAGTCGGTCGCGATGCCCGCGATCGCATCGAAGCCGGTCGCCTCGAATGCATCGAGCAACGCGTTCGTGTCGAACTCCTCGGCGTCGCGCCAGCAGCGCTCGCCGTCCACGCGCACGGGCACCTGGTAACGGACCCGTCGCTTGCCCGGGATCCGCGCGAGCGATTCCGCGAGATGAAGCGCTGTCACCGTGCCCGGTGGCGCGCCCAGCATCAGGATGCGGCCACCCGCGACGGTGAAGCGTCCCAGCGGCGACGCGGGGCCGTAGCCCTCCACCAGCGGGTGATGGGCCGTCAGGTCCGCGGCAAGCCTGCCGATCGCCGCGCAGCTCGCGTCGGGATGCGCGCTGCGGCGGGCGTCCGGGTGACCGCAGATGAAGCGATTGAACTGGCCGAAGCCGTCGTAGGGAGGCGCCGTGGCCGGATCGAACACGGGCCACGCCTCCCGCTCCTCGCGCGTGAGCCTGCGGCCGGCGAGCGTCGCGTCATAGCTGGAGTCCTGCCAGGACACGTAAGCCATCAGCGTGCCTTCCGGCCCCAGCACGTCCAGCAACGCCGCGAGCAGGCCGCCGGGACCGCCGGCCACCGGCCCCACGGCCCGCAGCGACGTGTGGACCATGAGCAGGTCGCCCGCACCGACGCCGATCGCGCGCAGCTGCGCCTTCAGCTCACGCGTGTTCCACACTTTCCTGTCCCGTCCTGATTTCGCCCTGCCGCAACATGAACCACCCCAGCAAGGCCGTGCCGGCCGCGAACAGCGCTCCCAGCAGGAACGCCAGCCGGTAGCCGGCATTCAGCGCGATCGCCTCCACGGCCCCGTCCGCCTGGACCTGCGCCGTGCGCGCGGCCGCGACCGAAGCCAGCACGGCAAGCCCCAGCGCCCCGCCCATCATGAAGGACGTATTGACCACGCCGGAGGCCAGCCCCGCGTCCCGCGGCTCCACGTCGTTCATCGCGGCCAGCAGCATCGGATTGAACGCGATGCCCGCGCCGATCCCGAGCAGCACCATGGCGGGGAACACGTCCACGATGAAGCTCCCGTCCGCCGGTGCCCGTGCGAACAGCGCCAGTCCCGCCGCGGCGATCAGCAGCCCCACGGCGAAGGGACCGCGGATGCCCCAGCGCACGACGATGCGTGCCGACGCGCCAAGCGACATGAAGGCCATGATCAGGTTGCCGGGCAGGAAGGACAGGCCCACCTGCATGGGCGTGTACCCGAGCACGAGCTGCATGTAGAGCGCCGACATGAAGAACCAGGCAAACATGGCCGCGGCCCACAGCACGCCCGAGATGTTGGCGACCGCGAGGTTGCGATGCCGGAACAAGCCGAGGGGCATGAGCGGCTGCGCCACGCGCTGCTCCACCACGATGAAGAGCGCGCCCAGCGCCACCGCCACCGCGAGCTGTCCCAGCGTCCGCGCCGACGTCCAGCCGGCCTCGTTCGCGTTCACCACGGCGTAGACCGCGACGAGCAACGCGCTGGTGACGAGCACCGCCCCCGCGCCGTCGAGGCGGCGCGTGGCATCGCGCTGCCCAGGCGCGATCAGCGCGCGGCACAGCAGCGCCACGGCGATGCCGATCGGCAGGTTCACCAGGAAGATCCAGCGCCAGTCCAGCAAGGTGGTGAGCACGCCGCCCAGCAGCACGCCCACGCTGCCGCCGCCGGCGCACACGAATCCGTAGACGCCCATGGCACGCGCGCGTTCGCCCGCGTCGGTGAAGAGCGTCATGATCAGCGACAGCGCCACGGCCGAGACCACGGCACCGCCCACCCCCTGGATGGCGCGCGCCGCGATCAGCGTGAACTGCGTCGGCGCCACGCCGCACGCGAGGGACGCGAGCGTGAACGCCGCGATGCCCGCGAGGAACACCCGCCGGTGGCCGAACAGGTCGCCCAGCCTGCCGCCCAGGAGCAGGAAGCCGCCGAAGGTCAGCATGTAGGCGTTCACGACCCACACCAGCGAGGTCTCGGTGAACTTCAGGTCCGTGCGGATGGACGGGAGGGCGACGTTCACGATGGTCGTGTCCAGCACGATCATCAGCACGCCCAGGCACAGCACGTAGAGCGCCCACCAGCGCCTGCGGGGGTGGGCGATGTCGTCGGAGGGAATCGGCATGCTTCCGGTCAGCCCTTCCATGCTTTCTCGATGGCGGCGACGTCGATCTTCTTCATCGTCATCATCGCGTCGAAGGCGCGCTTGGCCGCCTTGCGGTCGGGATCGGTGAAGGCCGCCGTGAGCACCCGCGGCGTGATCTGCCACGACAGGCCCCACTTGTCCTTGCACCAGCCGCACTCGCTCTCCTGGCCGCCGTTGCCGACGATCGCGTTCCACAGGCGGTCGGTCTCGGCCTGGTCGTCGGTCGCCACCTGGAACGAGAACGCCTCGTTGTGCTTGAACACCGGGCCCCCGTTCAGGCCGATGCAGGGGATGCCCATCACGGTGAATTCGACGGTCAGGATGTCGCCTTGCTGGCCCGACGGGTAGTCGCCCGGCGCGCGATGCACGGCACCCACGCTGCTGTCAGGGAAGGTCTTCGCGTAGAACTGCGCAGCTGCGAGCGCATCGCGGTCGTACCAGAGGCAAATCGTGTTCTTGCTTACCACTTGCGTTCTCCAACTCGTCACGGGCCCATCCATGTCGGCGATGCGGGCTGCCCGGGTCGGCCCGCATGGCCGCGGGCGAAACACCCGCTCTATCTGCACGACGAAGCAGTCCGCGGGAAATCGACAGGGCCTAGCCTAAGGGTTTACCCGTCCCGCGTGAAGCTCTGCGCTTGCAGCGCCCGTTGCGCTTCGGTCTCCGCCTGCCCTTGGGGGTCCTCATGGGCCGGGGAACCGCGCGGCGTTGTCTTCCAAAGGAATGCGAAGCGCATTGGTGAGGTAGCTGACGGTGCGGTAGAAGCCGGCCAGCATCAGCAGTTCGAGGATCGCGTTCTCGCTGAAAGCGGCGCGCAAGGCAGTCCAGAGCTCTTCGTCGATGTCGCAGTCGGCATGCAGCGAGTCACACAGGCGGAGCAGCAGCCGGTCTTCTTCGGACCAGCACGTGTCTTGGGCAGATCCATGCACGACAGCGCGCACCTGTTCTCGGGTCAGGCCCGCCTTCGCCGCGAACAGCGCGACGTGCACGCCCCACTCGTACTCGGACCGGCACAGCGCTGTCGTCCGGTCGATGACGATCTCGCGCTGTCGCAACGTCAGGTGGCCCTTGTCCAGCAAGCCGCCGGCGAAGAACTTCTTCGCAAGCCGCGGATCGCGCGCCATCGTCGTGAACAGGTGCAGAGGCGGCTGCCCCTTCATCGTCCGGGCTATGACTTCGGCCACGTCCGGGTCGAACGGGGGAACGGCTGGGGCAATGCGTGGCGACATGGTTTCGTTCATCCAGCCAGGCCGAGTGCGCGGCACACTTCGCGTGCGCGGTCCTGCGTTCCCGCCGGTGCTTCCGGCAGGGGCAGCCGGCACACGCCGGCTTCGACGCCGAGGAGAGGGAGCAAGGACTTGATGGCCATGGGAAACACGCACGCGTCGCTGTTCACGTAGGCAAGGGAAGGCTGCAGCCGCGCATTGATCGCCCGCGCTGCGACCAGGTCTCCTCGCCGCACGGCGGTGATCATGGAGGCAAAGAGCGGCGCGGTCCAGTGCGTGGTGGTGCCCACGACGCCGACCGCCCCGACCGCCAGCAGCGGCAGCGTGTACGCATCGTCGCCCGAGTACAGGTCGAAATCGGCTTGCGCGAGCAGGCGGGCGGCAGCGGGCGGATCGCCGGTCGCATCCTTCAGTGCCACGATGTTGGGGACCTCGCGCAAGAGGCGCAGCAGCACCTCGTGGGCCACGCGCCGGCCGGTGCGAAGCGGCACGTCGTACAGCATCACCGGCAGCGGCGTCGCCTCGGCGATGGCGCGGAAGTGCGCCTCGATGCCGGCCTGCGGCGGCCGGCTGTAGTACGGGCTGACGGCGATCACGCCCGCCGCGCCGAGGCCCTTCGCCTGGCGCGTGAGGTGGATGCTGTGCAGCGTGTCGTTGCTGCCCATGCCGGCCACGACGGGAATCGTCACCGCCTCCGAGACGGCGCGCACGAGGTCCAGGCGTTCGTCGTCGGTGAGCACCGTCGCCTCGCCGGTGGTGGCGGCGACCACCAGGCCTTCGCTGCCGTGGTCGGCCAACCACCGGGCCAGCTTGCGCGCGGCATCCAGGTCGAGCCGCCCGTCACGGGCAAAAGGCGTGACCATCGCGGTCAGGACGGCGCCCCAGTGGCGCGGTGCGGGAATCTGGTCGGGCATGAAGCCCGATGGTAGGCAGGGGCGCGACCGCCATTGATGCAAAAGGGCCGGCCGATTGATGCGGATGGCGCCGGATCAGGGTCGCCCCGGCAGCGCATCCGGCTTGCCGCTCCTGCGCGTGTCGTCCTCGCGGCGCAGCGTCCACAGGGGATGCCCGGTGGTTTCGTGCAGCTTGCCCGCCACCCAGTCGGCGTCGGGACCGGCGATGCCCAGGCGCCGGGCCTCGCCGTCCAGCCGTTCCAGCAGGGAGCCGACGATGGGCGCCTGCGCAAGGGACAGGGCCCGCGTGATGTGCAGCGCGGCTTCCTCGTCGCGGCCGTTCATGGCCGCCAGCGCGGCCTGCAGCACGGCGGCATCGGCCCCGCCGATCTCGCGTGCGGACAGGGCGGCCAGGATCTTGCGGAAGGCGTCGTGGCCCTCCTCGCCGCGATCCAGCAAGGCACTGGCCGCGACGAACGCCGAGAAGGGTTCGAACCAGCGACCTTCCGCCAGTTCGAGCAGCACCGGATCCGCGAGCGGATCGCGCCCCGCCGCCCGCGCGCGCTGCAAGGCTTCGCCGTTGACCACCCCTGCCTGGAGGTCGATCCGGTGCGCCGGATCCCGCCGGATCGCGAATTGCAGCAGCACCACCTCGCCGGAGGGCGTGGGGTTGCGCACGACCAGCGTCACGTGGCCGGGCAGCACCTGCGTCGCGAGCTTGAATCCGGCGCGCCGCTGCCGGTCCGCGTCGCGCAGCTGCAGCCAGTAGCCGCCGGGACTGAGCGCCAGGCTGGTCGAAGTCACCGGCACATCCGCGCGGCTCGCCAGCAGTTCGCCGGAGACAGGCCTGGTCTCGGGCACGCGCATGTGCCACAGGCGCGCGCGCCGCGGCCCCGCATCGGCCGGACTGCGGCGCTCGTCCGCCACCAGCACCTCCACGCCGGCTTCGTCGCCCCGCGACCAGCGCCGCGCGACCTGCAGCGAAGCCAGTCCGTATTCGTAGCCCTGCACCGACTGCACCACGGCAAGGGACGCGACGGTGGCGACCGACGTGCCCACCAGTGGGCCCATCGCCTCCGACGGCAGGACGAAGCCGCCCTGCGGCGGCGGCTTGTTGCCCGCGAGCAGCGTGCGGGCGAGTGCCTCGGAGCCGGTGTCGGGAAGCGGAAGGTCCACGAGCGCATCCTCTCCCGGCGTGACCAGCAGGGGCACCTCGACGTGCGACCAGCTCGCGCCACCGACATCCAGCCGCACGCGGTACACGCCGGGCGCCATGGCCATGACGTCCTCCTGCACCGGGTCGCGGATGACCTCGCCGCTGTCGCGCCGCACCGCGACGCGGACGCTGGGCTGCACCTGGCTGATCGGCTTGCCGCCGACCCGCAGTTCCACCCAGCTCGTGGAACCCGGCTTGCGCGATTCGTCGGCGGCCGCTGCCAGCGTCGGCGCGGAAGCCCTGAAGGTCGCGCCCGGTCCCCGCATGTCCTGCCGGACGAGCCGGATCTCCTCTTCCACGCTGGGCTCGTACACGTGCACGGCCTTCGACCTGGGCAGGGACTGCCAGCCGTCCGTGCGCGCCCACAGCACCCACGACGATGGCGGCAGCTGGAACTGCACCATGCGGGTCCCGGGAACCTCCTCGCTCCGGTCCGCATCCGTGCTGTCGTTGCGCCGCAGGAAGACCTGCGTCTGCTGCGGCGGCGTGGCCGGGTCCACCAGGCGTACGGTCAGCGTGGACAAGGGGAAATGCCCGTCGGCGAACGTCGCGAACAGCGGGTTGGCGTTGGCGGGATGCTCGCCTTCCTCGAAGACCAGTTGCTCGTCGCGCGGCGGCCGGTAGCGCGTCGCGACCGCGTCGGAGATGTGGTCGACGAGGGAGCGCCAGCGCACGACGTAGCCGCCGTCACCGCCGTTCGCATCGGGGTCCCAGCGCTTGGCCGGCCCGTCGCCCTGCAGTCCTTCGCACAGGTGGCGCGTGAACAGGCCGCGGCCGTCGACTTCCGCGGCCTTGCGCCCCGGCGCGGTGGCGCGCAGGACGAAGTTGCGGCGGATGCCCTTGGCCGGCCGCGGCTTGCGCGCGAGCCGGCCGAACTGGATGTCGTCGCGGAACACCGTGTTGCGGCAGCCGTCGATGAAGACCAGGCGTTCCTCCGCGGCCACTGCATTGAGCACGGCCAGCAGGGAGGAGATCTCCAGCGCGAGGTGCGTGGCGTCGTCGGTGTAGTCGCGCAGGCAGATCGCTTCCTCGAGATAGACGGGGTTGCTGGCGGAGGCGCCATGGCCGGAGAAGAAGAAGTACAGGCGCCCGAGATCGGGAACCGCGGCATCGAGGTAGCCGTTCAGCACCGTGTTCAGCTCGGACAAAGAGGTCCCGATGGCGCGGCACTTTTCCAGCGACGCGGGCCGCGACGGCGACGACGCGCCCGGCCAGGTGCCCAGCAGCAGGCAGTCCGGCGCCACCTCGCCGGACGCGACCAGCCAGGACGCGAACGCATACGCATCGGCAACGGCACCGTCCAGGCTCTCCAGGTCGGTGGCGTAGCGATCGATGCCGATGACGATCGCGTGGTTCGCCATGGAGTCGCCTCGTCAGGACGCCGTGGCCGTCACGCGAGCGGGATCTCGGCGATCACCTTGCGGGCTTCGCCCCCCAGCCGGGTGCGCACCGTCTCCCGCAGTTCCGCGTAGAGAGCCTGGTTGAAGCTCGCCGTGGTGGCGTCGCCCCAGACGGACACCCCCTTCTCCCTCCAGGTGAAGAAGAGGAATTTATTCTGCTGCTCCGCCATCCTGATCTGGAACGCACCGGTGACGATGGACAGCTTGCCGCCGGCGCCCTGCTGCACGTCGCTGAGCTGGAAGTTGCCGATGTTGCCCTTGGCGCCGTAGTGCTCGAACAGGGTGATGAAGCCGTCGTCCTTCGCCATCCCGCGCAAGGCCTTGATGGCCGCCGGCAGCACGGCCGACACGACGCCTCCCGCTGCCGCTGCTGCCGCCGCCACGATCTCGAGGGCCGCCGCGGCTACCTCCACTTCCGTCCGGTCCGCCTGCTGCTTGCTCGGGTTGAAGTTCGTCAGCACCCAGCCCGTCGCCGCCAGGACGTCCACGTACTTCTCGTACCAGGCCTGCACCGCGGTATAGCGATCGGCCGCGGCACTGGCGGCGCGCTGGGCGAACTGCAGCGAGTACAGGATGTCTTCCCGGGCCTGTGCCGGGACGCCGTCCCCGAAGGCCACGATGGCACCGGCGTCGATGGCAGCGGCCGCTTCGCCGCCGACGCCCCGGAAGCGCTCCAGCTGCACGTCGGGCGGATCGAGGGGCGCGAGTTCCAGGGACTGGATGTATGCGATGGACATGCCGTTCTCCTCTGCCAGTGTCAGTCGCGCGGGATCTTGTCCCGCGCCATCTTGAACGCGGCCATCCCGTCGTCCGACGTGATCAGCTGCGTGGTCTGGATCGTCTGCACCCGCCCCTGCGCGAAGAGCGCGGCAACGCACGCGAACGCCGAGGCCTCGTTCGGGAATTCCGTCAGGGCGACGCCGTCGAACTCGCCGAAGCAGTAGTGGAACGAGAGCAGCCGGCCGCGGAAGACTTCGGCCGCTGCCTGCACGAACTGTCGGCGGTCCAGCGCGACGCCGCCGTTGCGCAGCATCTGCGCGATGCCGTCGTCCTTGTACTTGAACTGGTGCATGTAGCAGGGCATGGGTGCCTCCGTGTCACGTCGCTGCGGGGAAGGACTCTTCCGCGTCGGGCATGCGTTCCTCCCGCCGCCGGGAGCGGGCTGCCAGCCGCGCGACCTCGGCCAGCACCAGCTGCTCGTCCTCCGATGCGGTGAACGCGTCGATGCGCGGCGGCGCTGGCCTGCGGACGCTGGACGGAAGGAAGTAGCCGATGGGACCGCCGATGACCACCGCGAACAGGAGGTCGAACAGGATGTCCATGCCCGTCAACGGCTGGGGCGACAGCCCGAGGGCCCCGGTCACGCCTGCGGAGCTCACGAGCGACGCCCAGACCACGGTGGAGACCATCCACACGGCCGCGAACGCCGCACCGTCGAACACGCGCCTGTGGTCTTCGTCCCTCTCGTGGCCCCAGCGATGGTCCTGCGCCAGCCACGCGATGGCCATGCTGGTCATCGCCATCGAATGCAGCATGAACACGGTGGCCCGGAGCGCGACGCCTGCGCCCTCCCGGCCGCCGACCAGGACGGCGCCCACCACCACGCTCAGGACGATGGACACCAGGACGGCGGCGACACCGGTGCCGACCACGAACAGGACCGGCGTCCTGCGCCGGATGCCTGCATTGGCGATCGCCCAGTGGCGGATCGGGTAGGCCGCGAGGCCGATGCTGGAGGCGACCAGCAGCGTGACCAGCAGGATCTGCACGCCGACGTCCAGGTTGCCGGTGGAGGAGGAACCGCGCAGGACGACGAAGATCCAGCAGGCGAAGAACAGGAGCAGCGCCAGGTTGAGGACGACCATGCCGTAGCTGCGCCGCGGCTCGTAGTCCCCCGGCTGGAACCCGAGGCGCGCCAGCGCGGAGGACCGCGAACGCGACGTCCAGCAGCTCGCCATGACGCCGCGCGCCGCGAACTCTTTGGCCTCCCGGTGGAACTGGTGGAGCTCCTCGCACATGTCGTAGGCGATCCGCTCCACGATGGTCTTGACCAGCGTCGACGCCTCCCTGTGCCCGTGGTCCGCTTCGCGTTCGGCGACCACCAGCTGGTGCAGCGTCGCGATCTTCTGGATCGTCGCCAGCGAGCGGGCGGCCTGGAGCAGGACGCGGTCGAAGCCCTGGCGCAAGCGGTGGAAGTCGTTGCCGGTTTCGACGAGGAAGCTGCGGAACCGCCTGTCCTGCTCCCAGTCGCGCAGCTGGACGAAGAGGGCCGTCAGTTCCTGCGCGGTCTGGAGGACTGGCCGCGCCGGGGGCAGCCCGTCCTGCGTCACGTCGATCCCGCGGCTGCGCAGGATCTGCAGTGCCTGCGCCCTCGCCTGCTCCGGCGGCTCGAATCCGGCGTTCGCGAGGGCGGCGGCATAGGCGTGCCCGGCCGCCGGCGTCCCCGCCACCCGGTGCGCCCAGGCACGGATCCTGGACGCCGTCCACGGCAAGCCGCGCACGACCAGTGCGACGAAGAGCGCGATCTCCACCGCGATCGTCCCCCTGTCGTCCAGCCCGAGCCGGACCTTGAGGGCATTCAGTACCGCGCAGACCAATGCCATCAGCAGGACGTAGGCACACATGTGGACCACAGCCGCCTCGACGTAGCGCGCCGCCGTCGTGTACGTGCGCAGCCAGCTCGGGCGGTTGAATCCGAGCATGGCGAAGAGCGACGTGAACGCCGCCGCGAAGGCGAGCGCCAGCCAGAAGTGCTCGTTCATCATCACCGGCCCCAGAGGTCCCGGAAGTGCCGCTCCGCGGCACTCAGCTCCGGCGGCGCGCTTTCGGCGGCGGGCGCGGGACCGGTGCCCATCACGTCGAACATGGGCTCCGCTTCCGAGTGCGTGAAGAGCACGGGGCTACCCCACTCGAGCCCGCAGGACGCGGCGATCGCCTCGCGCGCCTTGCGCAACGCGTGCTCCACCGAGCTGCCATTGGCCAGGACCCGGTAGAACTGGTCCGAGAACTCCAGGGCGGCGGAGTTGCTGATCGGAAACTGCATGCCCACGGCCAGCGGCACCGTAGCCTGCACGAGCGTCGCGGCCAGGCTGGAGATGCCGACGCCGCGGCCGCTGTCGCAGCAGTTCAGGACCGCCAGGCGCACTTCCGCCATCCTGAGCATCGCGGAGAGCCGCGAGGGATACACCTTCTCTTCCCGAGCAGCGGGGTTCTGGAGCAGGACGTTCTTGCCCGGGCGCATCAGCAGGTAGCCGACCGCGTGCTTCTGGTTGGCCGCGTCGGCCACCGTGTCGAGGCCGCCGTGGCCGATGAAGTGGAAGATGTCCCAGGGCCCTTCCCTGAGCGCGTCGCGCAGATCGTCGACGGATTCACCCTGCACCCAGCGGCATTCGTGGCTTTCGCCGGAAACCTTGCGGAAGGCCCGGTCGATGCTGTTGCGTTCCGCTTCGGTGTCGAGGCCGCTGCCCGTGGGGTCGGAGATCATCACGAGGATGCGCAGGCGCCGGCCGGCGGGCATGGGGCGCGGCCGCCCACCCGCGTAGAAGCGCACCAGCGCGTGGTCGCGATCCAGGCAGACGAACTGCTTGGTGCGGACGCTGTCGTACACGTACTCCCACGGCAGGATCGCCAGCTCCGGCGGATCGACGCGCAGCTTCAGCCGCAGCGTGCGCCCATCGCGCTGCGCCATCCCGAGGCTGTCTTCGTAGAGCGTGCGGATGCGCGGCACGCCGAACACCGCGTTGAAGACCGCGCTGCCGAAGTCGCGCAACTGGCCCTCCTCCGCCGACATGAACGGCCCGCGGTAGTCGTGCGTCCGCATGACCGCGATTTCCAGGTCGCGCAGCAGGCTGTGGTGGTCTTCCTTGAACGGCCAGTGGAACTTGCTGCGCCCGCAGGAGCCTGCCGGCGAGTCCTTGACCTCCGCCTTGTACTGGGCGACGTCCTTCCAGATGCCCAGCTCGAAGTCGTAGAACGCTGTAGCCATGGCGGCCTCCGGGCGGCGAGGAGAGAACGCATTCTGGGAAACGCGTGGCTCTGCTTCATCCTCCCAAGGGAAGATGGCGATTTCCTTATGGAAGGAGATACAGCGCGACGCGTGCACGATGCGGCTCCCGGACTCGACGGTAGGATGGCGGGCTGCCCTTCCCGGACCTCCCATGTCGGCCACCATCCTGCTTCTCCAGCTGATCATCATCCTCGCGACCGCGCGCGCCTGCGGCGCCGTGCTGCGGTTCCTGGGCCAGCCCAACGTGGTCGGCGAGATGGCGGCGGGGATGGTGCTCGGGCCGGTCGTGATGGGCGCCCTCTTTCCGGAACTCCACGCGCAGGTCTTCGCGAAGGGTTCGCTCGCGGGCCTGTCGGCGCTGTCGACGGTGGGCCTGGTGATGTTCATGTTCATCGTGGGCCTGGAGCTGCGGGCCCACGCGGGCGTGCGCGAACAACTCCGGTCCGCGGGATGGGTCGGCATCCTGGCCGTGCTCCTGCCGATGGCCCTGGGCCTGGCGATCGCTCCCGCGTTGCACCCCGCCCTCGCGCCCGCCGGGGTCGGCTTCTGGACCTTCGCCCTGTTCCTGGCCGCGGCCCTGTCGATCACCGCCTTCCCGGTCATGGCGCGCATCCTCAAGGACCGCGGGCTGACCCACACGCGCTTCGGGCAGCTTTCGCTCGCCTCGGCCGCGGTGGCGGACGCCGTGGCCTGGATCGTCCTGGCTTTCGTGGTGGCGATGGTGGGTGCGGGCGAAGGCTACGTGGGCCTCGCCAAGATCACTGGCGGCGTGGTGGTCCTGCTCGCCGTGCTGTTCTGGATCGTGCGACCGGGTTTCGCCTGGATCCTGCGCACGTACGCCCCGGACGGCGAGCCCACCCTGCCGGTGCTGACGTCCCTGGTGATCGGCCTGCTCGCCAGTGCCCTGGCCACGGAATGGCTGCACCTCCACGCCGTGTTCGGCGCCTTCCTCTTCGGCGCCGCGCTGCCGCGCGACGACCGCCTGCTCGACTCGCTGGCCAAGCGCATCGAGCCCTTCTCGATTGCCGTGCTCATGCCCCTGTTCTTCGCGCTCGCCGGGCTCGGCACGACGCCCGATGCCTTCGTCGGCGGCAGCCTGGGCGCGATGCTCCTGGTGGTGGCCATGGCTGCAGTCGGCAAGGTGGCGGGCGGCGCGATCGGCGCCCGCGTGGCGGGCTACGGGTGGCGCGACAGCCTCGCGACCGGCGCCCTGATGAACGCGCGCGGCCTCATGGAACTGATCGTGATGAAGATCGGGCTCGACGCCGGCCTGATCGGGCCGGAGATGTTCACGATCCTGCTGGTGATGGCCCTGGTCACGACGGCCATGACGACGCCGCTGATGACGCTCTTCGCGGGGCGGACGCGGCTATCCCGCGCGCGGGTGGAAGCCGGCTCACCGGGCTAGGCGCGTAGCGCGCCGCGTGCGCCAGGCGTGCCAAGATCACGGACCCGATGCAGCACGCACTCGACACTTTCCTCTCCCTCGGGGGCAGGCATCCGGCGGCCGCGCTGGTCCTCGTTGCCCTGGTCGCGTTTGCCGAGTCCCTGGCCCTCATCGGCACGCTCGTGCCGGCGGCCATCGTCCTGTTCGGTGCCGGCGCGCTGGTCGGCCATGGTGCGCTGGAACTGCCATCGACGCTGGCCGTCGCGGTGATCGGGGCGGCGGCCGGCGACGCGCTGAGCTTCGAACTGGGCCGGCACAAGCAGGAGCAGGTGCGTGCCTGGCCGCTGTTCCGCCGCCACGAGGACGCCGTCGCCCGGGCGGAGCAACTGATCGCGCGCCATGGCGCCGTGAGCGTGCTGATCGCGCGCTTTGCCGGCGCGGTGCGCGCCTTCGTGCCGCTGCTCGCGGGCTTCGCACGCATGCCCGCGGGCAGGTTCTACGCGACCAACGTGGCATCCGCCCTGCTCTGGGCCCCGGCGCACATCCTGCCCGGCGTGGTGTTCGGCGCTTCGCTGCACCTCGCGGAACAGGCCAGCGGCCGGCTCGCGATCCTCGTGCTGCTGGTCGCGCTCCTGGTCTGGGGCGCGATCTGGCTGGCGCGGCTGACGATCCGCGTCCTCGTTCCGGTGACGCGCCTGCTGCGCTCGTTGGCCCTGCGCGCGGCCGGCGATCGCAAGGCCTTGTGGGCGCGCTTCGTGCGCGTGCTGCTCGACCCCGACCACCCCGGATCGGAAGCGTTGCTCATCGGGTTCGTGGTCCTGCTCGCCTGCATGTGGCTCTTCCTGGGCATCGTCGAGGACGTGGTGTCCCAGGATCCGCTGGTCGTCGCGGACCAGGCCGTGTTCGCGTTCCTGCAGCAGCTGCGGACGGAATCGATCGACCGCCTGATGGTCGGCATCACGCAGATGGGGAGCGTCGGCGTGATGCTGCCCCTCGTCATCGCGGTCGCTGCGTGGCTGCTCCTGCAGCGAAGCTGGCGCACGGCCGGCTACTGGATCGCGACGGTCGCCGGCGCGGAGCTGATGGTGCAGGTCCTGAAGTACACGCTGGGCCGGCACCGGCCGATGGCGATGTACCAGGGCAACGAGCAGTTCTCCTTTCCGAGCGGCCATGCGACGGTGTCGGCCGTCGTGCTGGCCTACCTGGCGTTCCTGCTCGCGCGCGGGCAGTCGACGCGCTGGCGGATCGTCGTGGGCGGGACGGTTGCCGTGTACGTGGCGCTGGTCGGGTTCTCCCGGCTGTACCTCGGTGCGCACTGGCTGTCCGACGTCCTCGGCGGCTTCAGCTTCGGGCTGGCCGCCGCCGCGCTCTCGGCGATGGTCTACACGCAGCACCGGGTGCCGGAGCAGATCCATCCGCAGCGCATGGCGATGGTGGCGGGCGCGACGATCGTGCTGGCCGCCGGCGCCTGGAGCTGGTGGCAGACACCGGCCGACGCGCTGCGGTATGCCGCGTCGGCGACATCGAAGGCGATCACGCTGCAGGCCTGGGTGGACGGCGGCTATCGCCAGCTGCCCGCCCGGCGCCACGAGGTCGCGGGCGAACGCAAGGAGGCGTTCACGCTGCAGGTCGCGTGCCCGGAGCCCGCGCTGCGCGACGCCCTGCGCCGCGCGGGATGGGTCCCTGCGCCGGGCATCACCATCGCCTCCGTCCTGGAGGCGATCGCCCCGCATCCTGCCGTGGGCGATCTTCCGGTCCTGCCCAAATTCAACGGGGGACGTGCCTCCACGCTGGAACTGGTCCAGACGGCGGCACCGGAGGCCGGCGCCCGCAACGTCCTGCGCCTGTGGAAGTCCGACTGGGAGATCGACGGCGTCCCCCTCTGGTACGGCGCCTACGACCGCGAAGTCCAGGTGCGGCCGAACTACAGCTTCCTGCGCCAGAAGCCGGAAGCCGCCGCGGGCTTCAGTGCTGCGCTGGCGGCCGCGGGCCTGCAACGCGCAGGCTCCGGGAACACCGACACCGCGTCGGGGCCCGAACTCTGGACCTGCGGGCCGTCCTGACCGGTCCGGTCAATCCAGCCGGATGCCGTTGCGCGCGATCACGTCGGCATAGACCGCCGCATCCTGCTGGATGCGCTGCGCCAGCGCCTTGGCGCCGATGTCGTCGACGCGCCAGCCCTGGAGGAACAGCTTCTGGCGCATCTCGCGGGAGCCGATGATCTTCTCCAGCTCCGAGCGCAGGCGCGCGACGTGGGCCGGCTGCATCTTCGCCGGTGCCATCACCGCGTTCCACACCTCGATGTTGATGCCCTTCACGCCAAGCTCCTCCATGCCGGGGAGGTCGGGCGCCAGCGGGCTGCGCCGCGCCGAGGTGACCGCGATGGCGTCCAGCTTGCCGGACTGCACGAACGGCATCACCGTCGACGCCGGCAGCAGCGTCATCTGCACCTGTCCGCCCATCATCGCGTTGAGGATCGGCGGGCCGCCGTTGAAGGGAACGTGCAGCGGGCGGATGCCCAGTTTCAGCTTCAGCAGCTCCATGGCGAGATGCCCGCCGGAGCCGGCGCCCACCGAGCCGTACGCCAGCTTGTCGCCCTGCGCCTGGGCGTAGGCGATGTACCGGGAGGCAGCAAGGGACCCTTCCGCGGGTCGTGCCACCGTCCACACCAGCGGCGCCGTGCCGACGAGGGCGATGGGCGCCAGGTCCCGGACCGGGTCGTAGGGCAGCCTGGCGTACAGGAACTTCGCGCTGGTGAGCGGCCCGTTGCCGATGATGCCGATCGTGTGTTCGTCGTCGGCCTTGGCCACCAGGTCGGCGCCGATGTTGCCGCCGGCGCCCGGCCTGTTCTCGACCACCACCGGTTGCCCCAGCGCCTTCGCGAGCGGCTCGGCCAGCAGGCGCGCCTGCATGTCCGGCGAGGACCCGGCCGCATAGCCGACGATCAGTCGCACGGGCTTCGCCGGCCAGGACGCGGCGGCCTGGCTCCATGTGGCGGGAGCCGCGGCGGCGCACAGGGCGAGCAGCAGGCCCTTGAAGCGGGATGTCATTGGGGGGATGTCTCCTGTGATGAATCGTTGTTGCCTGCAGGAACACGCTGCGTCGTCTGAACCGGCGCGCGCTCTCACCTCCATCGGGCGACCATGTTGAATCCAGGCCGCCATTCTCCAACGTCCCGAACGTTCATTCGGGCGGTGCGGGTGCGCGCGGTTTTCGGCTTCAGCAGCCAGCTGCACCCCTGCCGGCCTCCACCTGCAGAGCACGCCAGTACTCCACCTTTTGGCAGATTCGCAATTGCACTGCGTGCAGTAGCGCCCGCGCGCTTCGAACGAAAGCCTCTCCGGTCGCGTTGACGCACGCCTGCTAAACGTTCTGAAATCTGTTAACAGCGCCTTGCCGGGAACAGCAGGTCGATACAGAATGAATTGGACAGCGACACTCAGGGAGGATCCCATGACAACGGAATCCAGTTCGGTCAGTTCCGGCCTCAACCTGTGGCTGGAGCTGGAGGATCCGGAGCGCATGCCGGAATTGCTGGGCGACCTGCTCGGCGAATCCGAAGCCATTCGCGCCGCATTGCTCAACCTGCACTACGTGCATTACGCGCGCTTCGTGCCTACACCCGACTACCGCGCGCTGCAGGTCATCACCTCTTTCGACGGCGAATTCGACGCCTATGTCCTGGACTTCGTGCTGTCCATCGGAGACCAGTTCGAGAAGATCCTGACTTATGTGAAGGACCGCCCCCGGTCGCGGGTGAAGGACTACCCCGCGGAGTTCCTGGAGTTCGTCCGCAAGAACAACCTGAGCTATGACGGCCAGGGCGGCGGCGGCATCGAGACGTACTCCGCCTACCCGCAGCAGACGGTCATCGACATCATCGGCGCCTCGGGGATTGCACCTGCGGCACCGGACCCGCAGCCTGTCGACGTCGACCGCGCGGACGTGCAGGCCAACGTCCTGCGTGGCGTCAATCGCCAGCTGGCATGGCATGCAGGCCTGCGGATAGGCTCGGCCGCCGGTGCGCGGGCCTTCCTGCGCGAAATCCTGGCTGGCAGCAACGGCGCTCCCCAGGTCACGAGCGACGCGCAGCGGAACCCGGCGAAAGGCGCACCCGACTACGAGATGACCCTCGGATTCACATTCGCGGGCCTGCGCGTGCTGGGGATCGGCAAGGACGACGAAGCGGCCTTCCGGCGCGCGCACAAGGCCTTCGTGCGCGGCCCCGATCGCGCCGAAGCCGCGACGGCCCACGGAGACATCGGTGATGCCAGCCCGTCGCACTGGCAATTGGGCGGCCCTTATCCGGTCGACCTCGTGGTGACGATCCTTGCCGACAGCGTCGACGTCCTCTCGAAATGGAGTGAAGGCCTCCTGGTACGGGCACTGGCGAACCAGCTGACCCTGGTCAACAAGAAGTGGGTGGCGCAGGCCATCGTCGATCCGAAGCATCCGCATCGGCGCCTCGTGCACTTCGGGTACGTCGACAGCCTTTCGCAACCCCGGCTCGCGATCCAGGACGACCCGGTGCCGCCAGGGGAAATGCAGCCACGCGCGAACGTCGGCGAGTTCCTGCTCGGTGAGCACTACCCCAACGTCTTCGGAGGGAACAACTCGCTGGGCGGGTTGTCGCCCGACCTGGCGCAGAACGGGACCTTCGCCGCCCTGCGCATCATGGAGCAGGACGTACGCGCGTTCGAGGCCCTGCTCGCCAAGGCGGGCGCGGAGCACAAGGTCCATCCCGACTGGATCGCCGCGAAGCTCATGGGCCGCTGGCGCGACGGGACGCCGGTCTCCCAATCGCCGGATGCGCCGGTGGACGAGCCCAAGGCCCTTCCCCGCAATGCGTTCGACTACCTCCCTAGCGAGGACCACCCGGGCACGCCGGACGATTCCCGGGGCCTGCGCTGCCCGATCGGCGCGCACGTCCGCCGCATGAACCCCCGCAGCGCGATCGTCGCGGGCCGCCCGCACAGCCGGCGCCTGCTGCGACGGGGCATGCCCTACGTGGAGGAAGGATCGCGCGGCCTGATCGGCGTGTTCCTCTGCGCGGACCTGGACCGGCAATTTGAATTCATCCTGCGCCAGTGGGCCCAGGGCAACCGCGCCACGACGGGGATTGCAGGCCAGCGCGATCCCATGCTCGGAGCGCAGGCCGGCCCCGACGACCCGCACCAGCAGGCGCCTTACCGCATCCCGCTCGAGGGCGGCGGCGCGATCGAGATCGACATGCCGCGGCTGGTCAAGGCTGTGGGCAGCGCCTACCTGTTCATGCCCGGGCTGAAGGGCCTGGCCTACCTGGCGACCGACAGGGGCGCGAAGGCGTTGCCGGCGTTCCGCGCGGTGCCCTTCTCGACGCAGTTCAGGATCTGGGCGACGGCGAAGGCCTTCGGTCCCGACGCATTGCAGCCCGATCCCGCCACCTTCGATCCGCGCAGCAAGGAGTTCCGCGACGACCCCTTCCCCGTCTACCAGTGGTTCCGCGATCACCATCCCGTGGTCAAGCTGCCGGCCATGGAGAGCACCTGGGTCTTCAGCTACGCGGACGTGGAACGGGCCTCGGCCGACCTGGGAAGCTTCCGCAAGCGCAGGAGCGACGATACGTCGAACGCGGGCCTGCTGAACATGGACCCGCCGCCGCATACGACCTGTCGCGCGCAGCTGGAGCCGTTGTTCGTGCAGGTGCTCCAGAACGTCGCACCGAGCTACCCCGCTCTCGTGCAGGACTGCTACGCGCAGCGCTGCAAGGGACAAGGCCAGATCGACTGGATCGAGCGCTTCGCGAAGCCCGTCGCGCGAACGGCCTTCTGCGAGCTGCTCGGATTGCCGGTGGCACAGGTCGGTGGGCTCCTTCGGGACGTGGAGATCGCCCTGGCGATGGCCACCCCGGCCGCCGACCCGGAAACGCGTGCCGAGCTCGGGGCCAAGCTCAAGGCGCTGGCGCTCGACGTGTACATGAAGTACGGCAAGCTGGCCCAGCCCGGCCGGCTCTACAGCCTGATCCAGGGCATGAACCACGTCCACGATCCCAAGAACAACAAGAGGATCGTGGTGGTCGACGCCGAGACCGTCGAGGAAACCGTCAACACCGTCACCCTCGCCCTCGCAGGGTTCCTGCCCCTGCAGTGGTTCATCGCGCTCGCCACCTGGCGGTTGCTGGAAAACGATGGCGCCTTGTTGCAGCAGCTGCGTGCGAACCCGTCCATCACCAGCACCCAGGCGGTCGACGAACTGGTTCGCTTCGACATGTCGCCCCCCGTCTCGGACCGGTACGTCGTGAAAGACGGGACGAAGCTCGGAAACCTCACCCTCAACAAGGACGATCGCGTCACGCTCGTCTTCTCCTCGGCGAACCACGACCCGGCCCAGTTCGGCGCGGACGCGGACACGATCAACTTCAAGCGCAACAAGGGTCCGGGCCTCGCCCTGGGTCCCGCGAACGAGCACCACTGCCTGGGCCACGACATGGTGTACCTGGTCATGAAGCCGGTGATCGAGGTGCTGCGGTCGGCGGAACCGATCCCGAAACTTTCCCCGAACTTCACGCCGTCCTGGGGCACGTTCCAGGAAGGCGCCATGTTCCGGGCCATGGTGGACCTGCGCATCGTCTGTTGAGCCATGGCGGCGGTGCCGGCGCAAGAGGCGCTGTACTTCGACGGATTCACGATCCTGCCCGGTGAACGCCGGCTGCTGGTGAACGGCGCGCCCGCCAAGATCGGGGCGCGCGCCTTCGACCTGTTGCTCACGCTGCTGGCCGCGCGTGACCGGGTCGTCGGCAAGGACGAATTGCTCGAGCAGGTGTGGCCCGGCCTCGTCGTCGAGGAAAACAACCTGTCGGTGCATGTGTCACAGCTGCGCAAGCTCTGTGGGCCGGGCGCCGTATCCACCGTCCCCGGGCGCGGATACCAGTTCACGGCGCGCAGCCTGGAGCGGCACGCCACCGAAGCATCGCGGCCCGCGCGGGAAGAACCCGAGCCCAGCACCTTTCCGAGGTGCACGTCGCGTGGCAACCTGCCGGCACACCTGCCCGCGCTGATCGGGCGCGAGTTCGAACTGCGCGAACTGCGCCAGATGCTGCAGGCGCATCGCTGGGTCACCATCACCGGCGCGAGCGGCGTGGGCAAGACCCGGCTGGCGGAAGCCGTCGGCCAGGACCTCTCGGACGGGATGCTGTGCTGGGTCGTGGAGCTCGCATCCCTCAGCGATGCGCGCTTCGTGCCCAATGCCGTGGCGCAGGTCCTCGGCGCCAGCATCATCGACACGGAGCAGCCGCACGACGCCATCGTCGCGGGACTGCAGGGCGAGCCCGCGCTCCTGGTCCTCGACAACTGCGAGCACCTCGTTCCCGCCGTGGCGGCGCTGTGCGCGCGACTGCTGCGCGACCTGCCGTTGCTGCGCATGCTGACCACCAGCCAGGAACTGCTCCGCGGACCGGGCGAGACCGTCTACAAGCTCGGTCCCCTGCGCCTCCCCGAGCCCGGCGACCCGCGGGCCGCCGAAGCCGGCGCGGTGCAGCTGCTGCACACGCGCGTGCGCGCGCTGGCGCGCCACTTCGAGATCACGCCCGCGAACCTGGACGATGCCGTCGTGATCTGCCAGCAGCTCGATGGCCTGCCGCTGGCCATCGAGCTCGCCGCCGGCCGCGTGCCGCTCCTCGGATTGGCTGGGGTGCGCGAGCGGCTCGGCGAGCTGTTCCGGCTCCTCACCGGCGATGCCCGTGTGCGGCTGCGGCGGCACCAGACACTGCGCGCCGCGCTGGACTGGAGCTACCAGCTGATGCCGCCGCCGGAGCAGGCGCTGCTGCGCCGCCTGGGCGTGTTCGCGGGCACCTTCAGCATCGAAGGCGTGCGCCAGATCGCGGCCGACCTGAGCGCCTCCGAGTGGGACGTGCTGGACAAGCTGGGCTCGCTGATCGACAAGTCACTGGTCCAGGTCCGCGAGCAGGAGCCGCCGCGGTACCTGCTGCTGGAAACCACGCGCGCCTACGCGCTGGAGCAGCTTGCCGCCACCGGCGAAACGAACGACGCGCTGGACCGGCATGCCCGCGCCACACATCAGGTCTGCCGCCTCGCCACCCGACGCCGCGACACGCAGGCGATCTGGGACGAGGTGGCGAACATCCGGGCCGCCTTCGCGTGGGCCATGCGCGCCGGGGATTCCGAACTGGCCATCGGCCTGGTCAACGACTCGTCGGTCGTCCTCGCGCTCGGAGGCCTGGTGGGCGAAGTCGTGCAGCGCCTCGCGCAAGCCGAGCCCTGCATCACGGAACAGACGCCGCGCGCCCTGGCCGCGCAGTACTGGCAGTGGCTCGGACGCTTCGGCAACGACGGCCGGCTGCCCGCTCACCACTGCATCGCCGCGCTGGAGAAGGCGGAGTCCCTCTATCGCCAGCTGTCCAACCCCCGGCACGTGCACGGTTGCCTGCGCATGCGTGCCGAGGCCCTGGTGGAACTGGGCGAGCTGGCGGCGGCCAGCCAGGCGCTGCAGGACGCCCGCGAGATCGAAGCGGCCGGCGGCCCCGCCGCGGACCGCATGCGGCGGCTGCGCATCGAAGCCAAGGTGCTCTCGGCGCGGGGTGAGTTTGACCAAGGCGTCGCGCGCCTGGACGAGGCGCTGGAAATGGCGCGCCTCGCCGACATCCACCGCTACGTGGCGACGCTGACGCAGGACATCGGCCAGACGCTGCTCCACGCCGGCAACGCCGTGGGCGCGGAAGTGCGCTTCCGCGCCGTGCTGGACGACCAACGCCATGACCTGTCCGCTGCACTGGCGCTGGCCTATGCGCGCATCGGCCTGGCGACGGCGCTCCTGATGCAGGAGAGGTTCGAGCAGGCCCGCGCGGCGGCAGCCGATGCAGTACCGCACCTGCGCTCGTGCGGCATCCTCCTGGCCCACGCGGAGGTCTACGCGTGGCTGCTCGCGGCCCTCGAGAACAAGCGCTGCGCCGTCATCCTGCTGTGCACCGCCAATGCCTTCCGCAACTTCAGCCAGGTCACGCGCGGCCCGCTGCAGCAGCGCGCGTGCGCGGAGGCTCGCTCCCTCCTCGGTCCGCACTGGCCGGCCGCCAACGACCCGTGCGATCCGGTGCTCTCGGACGGAGAACTCGCCCCGTTGCTCGCCACCGCGCTCGCTTAGCAACGTTTAGCAGGCGCACCGCCCCGCTTAAGGACTCTTTCGCGCCCCCAGCCGCACAGTGAACTCCTGCGTGCCCGACTCCCGGGCGCGGACCCACAGGAGACTCGCGTGAGCAACAAGGCGCTTCTCGTAGGCATCAACCGGTATCCGGCCGCGCCGCTGCGTGGCTGCGTCAACGACATCACGGACATGGCGCAGTTCCTGGTCGATCACTGCGGCTTCGTCCAGTCGGACGTGCGGCTCCTCGCGGACGAGCGCGCCACCCGCCAGGAGATCATGGCGCGCCTGGATTGGCTCGTCGACGGCGCGCAGCCGGGCGACCGCCTCTTCTTCCACTACAGCGGACACGGCGCCCAGATGGCGACACGCGACCACCAGGGCGAGGTGGACGGGCTCGACGAGGTCGTGTGCCCGGTCGATTTCGACTGGACGGACGAACACGTCATCCGCGACAAGGACTTCCGTCGCGTGTTCGGGTCGGTGCCCGAGGACTGCGAATTCGTCTGGGTTTCGGACAGCTGCCACTCCAGCGGCCTGACCAAGGACGTGCCGCCGCCCAATACGACGTGGAGGACGTTCCCCGTTCCGGCCGACATCCAGTGGCGCATCGACGCTGCCCAAAGCATGGGCTTCAAGGCCCTCACGCTTCCGTGTGCCTCGGAGAAGTCGGGGAACCTCGCCCTGTTGTCCGGATGCGCGTCGAACGACGTGTCGGCGGACTCCGTCTTCAACGGCCGTCCCAACGGCGTCCTCACCCACTTCCTGTTGCAGGCCTTGTCGGCCGCCGACGGCATGAAGGCGCCGCTGGATCTGCTGGCGGCCACCGTGAGGGAAACCATTTCCGCCACCGGCAAGTTCCGCCAGGTCCCTGGTCTCGAAGGCTCACCAGCAATCATCAAGCGGCCTTTCCTCGCCAATTCCTAGGAGCAAAACATGGCAAATCTCCGTACCGGTCTCGTCACCATCCAGCTGCAGAACGTGGACGTCGCATCGCGCGAAGCGCTGCACCAGGCCGTCCAGACCCTCATTCCCGCCATCGTGGAAAACATCATGGTGGCCGCCGTCGCGGACCGCGCCCGCGGCTGCACCGTGAGCGGTTCCGTCTCCAGCGCCGGCGGCGGCACCGCCACCGGCACGATCACCTGCACGTTCTGAGGAGAACACGATGGCATGCGAAGACAAGGAGCAGGCCTTCCAGCAGAAGCTGGTCTCCGAGCAGGCGGCGCTGAAGGCCGAACTGGACGCGATCACGGCCGACACGAAGGGCCGGGCCAGCGCGATCGCCGAAGAGTTCGAACAGGACAACGACCTGGCGGCGGGTGTGGGCGCCGCGGCGGGCGCGGTCATCGGCGGCCTGCTCGGTGGCGCACCCGGCGTCGCCGTGGGCGCGCCGCTCGGCGAGCAGATCGGCAAGCTCTTCACCCTGGAAGTCGGCATGCGGCGGGAGACGGTGAGCCTCGACGTGCCGCAGGTCACCATGAAGACGCAGGACTTCAGCTTCGACCTGCCGGCGGTGGTGATGCACGACACCGACATCAGCTTCGACCTGCCCGCCATCGAGATGCGCCGCCAGCGCGGCCCGGACGTGCCGGAAGCGCGGGTGCGGATGGAGCAGCGCTGCGTGGACCTGGGCCCCTTCGGCAAGGTCTGCAGCGATGTTCCGGTCGCCTACGTGGAAATGGTGCCGACGTACTTCGACATGCCGGTCACGGTGATGCGCACCAACCGCATCGTCATCGGCCTGCCCTCGGTGGTGATGCAGACGCAGAAGATCAGCATGGACGTGCCCGAGTTCGCGATGAAGACCCAGGAGTTCAGCGCGGACATCCCGTACATCACGCTGCGCTTCCTGCAGGACGCCGGCAAGCGCACGTCGGCGCAGGCCGCGGCCCTGGCGCAGTCGGCGCAGGACGCGGCAACGCAGAAGCAGATCGCCTTCAAGGAGCGCCTGCGGATGGCCGTCGCACCGCTGGCGGTGGAGATGTTCGACTGCTTCCGCGGGACCATCGCCGCCGGCCGGTCCGAGACCGCTGCCCGGTTCACGCCGGAGATCGACAAGCTGACCGCAGCGGTGGCCGCCCTCGTGGCGCAAGGCGTTCCCCCGACCGACGCGAACCTGGTGGCGACGCGGGCGCAACAGGACGACGCCATCGCCCGGCGCGACGCCGCGCTGAAGAAGTTCGACGACGCACTCGACAAGCTGAACAAGTCGGCCACGGCGTCCCTGGAGCAGTTCCTCGGGACCTCCGCGGAAAGCAAGGGCATCAAGGCGGCGGGCGGCCTGCCCAAGTTCACCGTCGCCGCCGCGGGCAAGGGCCCCGCGGCCAGTGCGGGGACGCGCGGCCTCGTCAGCTACGTGCATCCCGAAGTCAAGCAACTTCGCCGCGCGTGAGGAGAACGGCCATGGCACGAGGCATCTACCTGACCCTGGGACTGAACGCGGTCGACCCGGCGCGCTACGACAACTGGGACGGCCGTCTCAACGCGTGCGAGAACGACGCCCGTGACATGGCCGCCATCGCGCAGCAGGCCGGGTTCTCCGGAACCGTGCTGCTCACGGCCGACGCGACGTCCACGCGCCTGCTCGAGGAACTGCACGACGCTGCCGGGAAGCTGGCATCGGGAGACATGCTCGTGCTCGGCTACTCCGGGCACGGCGGGCAGGTCGGCGACGTGACGGCGGACGAGGAGGACGGTCTCGACGAGACCTGGTGCCTGTACGACCGCATGGTGGTGGACGACGAGCTCTACGCCATGTGGTCGCACTTCCGTCCGGGAGTTCGCATCCTTGTGCTGTCGGACAGCTGCCACAGCGGCACCATGGCGAAGTTGGCGCTGTACCAAGCGGGCGGCCCCGCTGCTGCGCTGGCCGGCATCGCCACGGGGGACAAGGCTGCTGCCGCCGGGGTCAAGGCGATTCCGTTCAAGCAAAGCTGGGATCTGTATCTGAAGGACAAGCCCATGTACGACGCGCTGCAGTACGTCGCGGGCAAGGAGGCACAGAGTACCGTGGCGGCCAGCGTCATCCTGATCTCGGGCTGCCAGGACAACCAGCTCTCGCTCGACGGAGAGAAAAACAGCATGTTCACAGGCATGCTGAAGCGTGTCTGGGATAGCGGCAAGTACAGCCGCAACTACAAGGAGTTCCGGGGCGACATCGTCAAGCTGATGCCGCCGAGCCAGACGCCGAGCTACTACCTGGTGGGCGCACCCGACCTGGCGTTCGAGGCGCAGGTCCCCTTCACGCTGTAGGAGCCGCCATGCGATGCACTGCCGCGATTCGCAAGCTCCTGGCTTGCGCATTCCTTGTCACGGCCACGGCCTCCTTTCCGGCGCACGCCGAGCAGCCGCCCGCACCGCCCAGGTTCACCTGGGTCCTCAAGGCCTTGCCGATCCTCACGCGCGTGCAACGCGAGCCGATTCCGGTGAGCGTGGTCGTGGGGCCGGTGACGGCCTCGAACGTGACCGTGCTCCAGGCGGCGCTGGTCGAGCGCAACACGCGCCAGCCCCTGGCACCGGCGGGAATGCGCTTGTGCCGCACGGCCGCCGCCGACTGTGCCGGCCAGGCCATGGACCTGCCCGCCAACAGCTCCTCCCAGCTGTGGCTCTGGGGCGGGGACGGCATCGGCATCTTCGAGGGCACCGTCACGCTGGCGGCGAAGGAGAGGCCGGAGGGCGACGCGGTCACCATGACGGTCAATTCCAGTACCGCCGGAAAGAAGGCCTGGGGCGTCATCGCCATCCTGGTGAGCGTGGTGGCGACCTGGCTGCTGACCGTGTGGCTGCGCAATCGGTCGAACCGGAAGCAACTGCTGCTGCCCGTTGCGATTGCCAACCAGGCACTGGGGGACGTGCGCATCCGGGTCGATGCAGGCCCGCCGGCGGTTTCCGTCCCCAAGGTCGTGCTGAGACTGGACGACGTGGAGAAGCAGTTGTCCGAGCCGGTGCTGACGGCGAACGGGCTGCCCTCCCGCGTTCCCGGCATGGGGCCGGCGACGGGCGCGCCAACCCTCGACGCCTACCGGAAGCACGTGCAGGCCCAAAGCGACTGGATCCAGGCGTTAGCCATCATCGTGCGGGAAGGACTGCAGCCGGCGTGGGACGCCTGGTCGCACGCGCCGGACGCCGCCACGCGGCAGCAGTGGACTGGTGCCATCTCGGCGATGGACGCCCTGGCGGTGGCTGCCACCGCTCCCAGTGCCGACGCGCTACGGCAGGCGCTGTACAACATCATCTTCGCGATCAACGGGGCGGGCGTGAAGGCCATGCCGCCGGGAGCCGGGGGCGCCCGTGACACGGTGGGGACGCCCGAGCAGCTCCTGCTGCAGATCGCGGGCCTCGGGGCGGCGGGCTGGGCGTTCCTCCTGCTGGTCAGCACCCTGGGCGGCGCCTACATTCTCGTCCTGGGACCGTCGGGCGCGGGCTTCGGCACGCTGACCGATTTCGTGCAGTGCCTGCTCTGGGGTGCGGGCCTGCCGGCCGGGGCCCAATTGCTGCAGTCGACGACCGGTTCCATTGCCACGTCGTTTGGCGTGACGCGGTAGCGGGACGACTTCGAGGAGGACGACACCATGGCACTCCGAAGCAAGCCGGGATGGACGGCATTGGTCCTGCTGGTGCTGGTCCTGGCCGGCGTCTATATCTACAACATGAACTCCAACGGCTTGCGCGGGGAAGCGCTCGTGGAGGCCATCACGCCATTCACCAAGGAAGGGCCCCCCGAGCAGCAGATGGTGGCCGGCGCCATCCTGCGCAGCTACCTGGAGACGCGACACATCACCGAGCTGTGGAGCGGCCTGTACTGGGGCTTCGCCTGGGCGGCCGCCGCGCTGGGCGCGGTGGCGGGCCTGGTGCTGAAGATCGAGTCCTTCCTTCCCAACGACAAGGTCCGCAAGGACATCGCCGCGACCCTCAGCGTGACCGCCGCAGTCCTCATCACCGTGTCGACCGGCGGCGAGTTCCAGCGCAAGTGGCAGGCCAACCGCACGGCGGCGGCGGAGATCGAGCACCTGGGCTACGGCTTCCTCCAGTCGCCCTCCGAGAATCCGCGCAGCTTTCTCCAGCCGCTCAGCGACATCCTCCTGCGCCGGCAGATCGCCATCATCGGCAGCCGGGAGGCGTCGTCGCAGGTGAAGAGCCCGTGAGGCGGAGACGCGTCAGAGCCTGCGGATCTGCAGCTTCCGGAACTTCACCGTCCCGCCCGCATACTGCAGGCCGATGACGCCGTCGACGACGCGTGCTTCATCGGTCACGGCCGTCTTCACGCCATTGAGCACCACCTCCATGTGCGTGCCCTTCGCGGTCACGTCCATGGTGTTCCACTGGCCGCCGGTCCGGGGCACGGGGATCGGGGCCTTCACAAGCCAGACGATGGCACCCGTGGCATAGGTCGGGTCCGGCCGCTTGTCGAAGATGTTCGCCTCGTGGCAGGTGCGGTCGGTCATGGGCCGCGTGTCGTTGCAGCGCACGTAGAGGCCGGAGTTGGCGTCCTCGCTCACCCAGAATTCCGCGTGGACCTGGAAGTCGCGGTAGGTCTTGTTGGTGGCGAGGTAGTACGTGGGCTCGTTGCCAGGGCGGCGATCGGCCACGATGGCATCGCCCTCGGCGCGCCAGTTGGCGCCGCCCATGTTGGTGAAGTTCTCGATGCCGCGGGCGCCGTCGATGAGCGTTTCCCATTCGCCGGATCCTGGCATGCTGGCGCAGGCGGCCAGGCCGAGCAACGTCGCGAGTGCGAGGGTGGTGGTCGCGGTCTTTCGCATGGATTCCCCCATTCAGTCTGCCCGTTGGATCGTCTCGCCGTTCAGCGCCCCCATGTCACGGATGTTGAAGCGATGCCTCTTCCAGCCGGCCAGGGAGCGGCGCAGGTTGACCAGCGACACGAAGTAATACACCACCTTGAACATGAAGAGCGAACGCCGGTACGCCGGTCCATGGTGGATGTCGGCAGCCAGCAAGGACATCAGTCCCTGCTTGACCCGGAAGATGTTCTTGGGGTGCATGAACATGTCGCGGATCGTCGGATTCGTCACGCGGTAGATGAACCACGAATAGTCCTTCGGCCCGACACGCATCCGGTGCTCCAGCCCGGCGCGTGCCACGGCAAGTTCCTGGGGCCGGTCCAGCGCGGTGGCCACCACCTTGGCCCCATCGAATGCGCTTTGCATCGCCAGGAACACGCCGGAGGAGAACATCGGGTCGATGAACGTGTACGCATCGCCCACCAGCAGGTACCGGTCGCCCGTCGCGTGCGTGCTCGAATAGGAGAAATTGCCGGTGGCGTGCACCGCGTCGTCCACGAGTTCGGCGTTCTTCAGCCGGTCGTGGAGCTCCGGGCACAGCGCGATCGTGTCGTAGAAATAGTCCTTCAGCGGCTTGGTCCTGGCCTTCAGGTAGTAGGGCCAGCAGACGGCACCGACACTCGTGGTTCCGTCCGCCAGCGGGATGAACCAGAACCAGCCGTGCTCGAACCAGCAGATGCTGATGTTCCCCTCGCGGCGTCCCTCGAGGCGGCGCGCATTGCGGAAATGCCCGAACAGCGCGGTGCTGTTGTGGTCGGCGTTCTTCTGCTTGCACCCGAACTTGCTGGCCAGGAAGGTGTCGCGGCCGCTGGCGTCGACGACGAAGCGCGCGCGCCACTGGCGGGCCTCGCCCGAGTCCAGGGACGCTTCCACGGTGGCGCCCTCCGCGTCGAAGTCGACGCGGCGCACTTTCGCTCCTTCCAGCGTCAGCGCCCCTCGCCTGGCGGCATTGCGGAACAGCAATTCATCGAGCTCGGAGCGCCGCACCTGCCATGCCGAATCCTTCTTCGGGTCCCAGCCCTCGGAAAAGTCGACGTAGCTGCAATAGTCCAGGTCGGGCGGGACGAACTCGATGCCGAACTTGGGCATGCCGATCTTCTCGACCTGTTCGCGGACGCCCAGCCGCTCGAAGAGCTCCACGTTTCCCGGCAGCAGCGACTCGCCGATGTGGAAGCGCGGGTGGTGGTGCTTTTCCAGCAGCACCACGTTGCGCCCCTCCTGCGCCAGCAGCGCGGCGATCGTGGAGCCTGCCGGCCCCCCTCCGATGACCAGAACATCGCACTTCGAGACTGATTCCATGGCGCGTAGTTGGAGTTGTGCGCCCAGCTTAGCATCCCGGCCGTGGCGCCCATGGCACGCGCCGGCCAGGACGCTTCAGCGTCAACTCTCGCGCTTGAAGTTGATCGCCTTGGCCACGCCGAGCCACTGCTCGCGGTCGGCCTTCAGGAACTTCGCGAATTCCGCCGGGCCCGTGAGCACCGGCTCGCAGCCCTGCGTGATGATCAGGTCGCGCACGGCGGGGACGCGGCTGCCTTCGGCAATCTTGCGGGCGATGGTCTCCGCCTGTTCGGGCCGCACCTTCGCGGGGCCGAACAGGCCGTACCAGACGCTCACGTTGACGCCGGACAGGCCCAGTTCGGCGAGGGTCGGCACGTCCGGGGCGAGCACGGAACGCTCCGGCGAGGCGACCGCCAGCGCGCGCAGCCGGCCCGCCTTCACGTGCGGCATCACGGCGCCCGGCGTGGCGAACCCGAGCTGCACCTGCCCGGCCACGAGATCAAGCACGGCCGGGCCGCTGCCCTTGTACGCCACGTGCACCACCTCGATCCCCGCGCGCTTGAGGAACACCTCCATCGCGAAGTGCGTGATGCCGCCGGCGCCGCCCGACGCGTAGTTCAGCGCCTTGGGCTTCGCCTTGGCCTGCGCGACCAGTTGCTGCAGCGAATCGATCTTCGCTCCCGCATTCGCCACCAGCACCAGCGGCGTCGACGCGAGCAGGGAGATGGGCGTGAAGTCCTTCTGGGCGTCGAAGACGTACTTGTTCAGCAGCGTCGCATCGAGGAACTGCGACACGCTCATGAAGCCGAGCGTGTAGCCGTCCGCCGGCGCCTGCGCCAGCATGTCCAGCCCGATCATGCCGGAGGCGCCGGAGCGGTTGTCGACCACCATCGACTGCTTGAAGGCGTCGGTGGCCACCTTCGCGAACGAGCGCGCGGCGGCGTCCGTGCCGGCGCCGGCCGAGGTCGGCACGATCCAGCGCACGGGGCGGTCCGGGTAGGTGGCCTGCGCGCGGGCAGCGAAGGGGGTTGCGAGCAGCGCGGCGGGCAGCAGCAGCCGCGCGCGCATCGGCAGCATGGCGCCGCCGGAGGAGGAACGGTTCATGACTTCTTGTCTCCAGACCTGGACCGCATCCAGGCGTCTTGTGTTTCGCTTGCATGCTAGCATGCCAACATGACCTCGACGACCCTGCGCCGCCTGCTCGAAGGCGGCTCGGTGGTGCGGCTGCCCGGCGCCTACGATGGCCTGACGGCGCGCATCGCGCAGCAGATCGGCTTCCCTGCCGTCGCGTTCTCCGGCAACGCGGTTTCCGCCAGCATTCTCGGTGCCCCCGACGTCGGCCTGCTCGGGATGGCCGAGGTGGTGCAACACGCAGGCCGCATCGCGCGCAACCTCTCGATCCCGTTGCTGTGCGATGCGGACACGGGCTACGGTGGCGTGCTGAACGTCGCGCGCACCGTGCGCGAATTCGAGGCCGCGGGCATCGCCGGCATCCACATCGAGGACCAGGTCACGCCCAAGCGTTGCGGCCTGCTGCCCCAGGGCATCCCCGTCACCTCGCGCGAGGACATGGCCACCAAGGTCCGGGCGGCGGTCGAGGCGCGGAGCTCGCGTGACTTCCTGGTCATCGCGCGCACCGACGCGAAGTCGATGCACGGGCTGGAAGACGCCGCCGCGCGCGGCCGTGCCTACATCGAAGCGGGCGCCGATGCCGCGCTGGTGATGGGCGCGAACACGCCGGAGGAACTGCGCTACGTCGCCGACGTGGTGCGCGCGCCGCTGGTGGCCGTCATCCAGGAGACGCCGCCCACCACCCTGCTCACCGATGAAATGCTCAACGCGGTGGGCTGCGCTTTCGCGATCCACGCCGGCGTGGTGCGCTACGCGGTGGTGAAGGCGGTGCAGGACGCGCTGGGCGCGCTGCACCGCGACTGCAACACGGCGGCCGTGCGCGCGATGATGGGAAGCTTCGGCGACTACAACGACGTGCTGGGCCTCGACGACTGGCTGGCCTTGGAACAGAAGTACCTGGGCGATGCGCCCGAAGCCCGGTGAGGCGCCCGTGGGCAAGACGCTGTTCGACAAGATCTGGGACTTCCACCACGTGGCCACGCGTGCCGATGGCCGCGAGCTGCTGTACATCGACCGCCACGCGGTGCACGAGCTGCACGCACCGCATGCCTTCGGTGAAATGGACGCCAAGGGGCACACGGTCCGCCGGCGCGACCTGACGCTGGTGGTGCAGGACCACACGGTCCCCACGCGCACCGGCATGCCTCTGCGCTCGGCCCACATCGATGCGACGCGGCTGGCCGCGCAGAAGCATGCCGTGTCGCTGGTCGACGTCGCGTCCCCCGAACACGGCATCGTGCACGTGGTCACGCCCGAACTCGGCATCGCGCTGCCGGGGCTCACCCTCGCCTGCCCCGACAGCCATGCCTCCACCGTCGGCGCCCTGGGCTGCCTGGCGTTCGGCTGCGGCACCACGGAACTGGTGCACGTGCTCAGCACGCAGGTGATGGCGCTGACCCGGCCCCGCCAGATGCGGGTGAACTTCACCGGGCGGCTCGCGCCCGGCGTCGGCGCCAAGGACCTGGCGCTGCACCTGATCCGCACCGTCGGCGTCGATGCCGGCCGCGGGCATGCGATCGAATATGCGGGCGAGGCGATCCGCGCGCTCGACATCGAGGCGCGCATGACCCTGTGCAACATGACGATCGAATGGGGTGGCCGCACCTGCCTGGTCGCGCCGGACGAGAAGACCATCGCCTGGTGCCAGGGTCGCGCCAACGCGCCGTCCGGTGCCGCATGGGACGAGGCGGTCGCCTGGTGGCGCACGCTCGCCACCGATGCGGACGCGTCCTTCGACCGCGAGATCACCATCGACTGCAGCGACGTCGCGCCGCAGCTCACCTGGGGCACCGATCCGTCGCAGGCCATTGGCGTGGACGAGCCGGTTCCCTCCGATGCCCAGGAACGCACGACCGCGGCGCTCGGCTACATGGGCGTGCAGCCCGGTGCGCCGCTGCTGGGCGTGCCCGTCGACCGCGTGTTCATCGGCTCGTGCTCCAACAGCCGCCTGCCGGACCTGCGCAGCGCGGCCGCCGTGGTGCGCGGCCGCAAGGTAGCTGCGGGCGTGAAGGCCATCGTGGTGCCGGGATCCAGCACGATCAAGCGCGAGGCCGAGCGCGAAGGCCTGGACCGCATCTTCCTGGAAGCGGGCTTCGAGTGGCGCAACGCCGGCTGCTCGATGTGCGCCGGCGCCAACGGCGACATCGGCGAGCCGGGCGAGCGCGTCGTGTCGACGACCAACCGGAATTTCGAGAATCGCCAGGGACGCGGCGTGCGCACCCACCTCGCCAGCCCGGTGATGGCCGCAGCCGCCGCCGTGGCCGGCCGCATCGTCGACGTGCGTGACTGGCTCCCTGCGGAGACCGCCTAGATGGAACCCTTTCGCAGCGTGACGGGCGCCGCGGCACCGCTGCCGCTGGACGACGTCAACACCGACCAGATCATCCCCTCGGCCTGGCTGAAGGACCTGAACGCCGACATGGCCGAAGGCTTCCTGGCGTACATGCGCCGCACGCCCGACGGCTCGCCGCGCAGCGACTTCGTGCTGGAGCGGCCGCAGTACGCGGGCGCGCCCATCCTGGTCACCGGCCGCAACTTCGGCTGCGGCAGCTCACGCGAGCACGCGGTGTGGTCCATGCGCGCCTTCGGGGTGCGCTGCGTGATCGGCGAGAGTCCGGCGGAGTTCTTCCGCGAGAACTGCCTGAAGAATGGCGTGCTGCCGGTGACGCTGGATGCGGAGCGCATGCAGCGGGTGTGGGAGCTGGTCGAGCGGGTGGATGGGCGGGAGCCGTTGACCGTGGATCTCGAGGCGCGCGAGATTCGCGGGCCGGGGGGCATCTCGCTGGCGTTCGAGATTGGCGATGCCGAGCGCGAGGCGCTGCTGGAAGGGTTGGACGATATCCGCATGACGCTGAAATCGCTGCCGGCGATCGAGGCGTGGGAAGCGCGGGCTGCGAAGGTGCGGCCGTTCTTGCAGGCGGCGATACGCAAGGCGTAGCGCTCTTGCGGCTAACGACGCGGCTTTCTGGAGTCCCGCACGTCGGGCAATTTCCGGAACTATGGGTGTGCTACCCCAAGGCCCGTTAGGCGCTGGATCGGTACTGGGCACCAACAAATGGCAGCCTGGATAGCCACCACCTTTGCCCTGGGCTGTCGGCCGGCTGGCGGGTGAGAAGCCGGGGTAGCAGCCTGAAGGCATCTATTCTTAACTGCCGGTGCATCGCCGCCGCTCAGAGCTGATCACTATCGCCGCGGTGGCGGAAGCCCCTGGGTGCACAGACGCTGACTCTGGTCCGCGGCCTCCGCCACGCGGCGTGCCGATTCCGGGATCGCGACGCACCGAACGTGCCAAGGCTTTCCCGAGGTGTTGACCGGACACGCTGCTCCTCAACTGGCGCGGTCTTCCGGGCCCTTGCAAGCGCGGCAGCCATGTCCCTTCGCCGGCTTGCATAGTTGCCCGGCAACTATGAGCGCTTTGCAGCGGTTGGGGTCAGTCGATAGCGGACTCCCAGTTCGCGGTCTCGGCTCCAAGAGCGGTCATTGAGCCCGTGAGCTGTAGAAGGCCTGTGACGGGAGGGGGTCAAAAGCAGACGAACCGCTATCGACCGCCCGCAGGGTCCACGCTTCTTGAACTATGCCAACCAGGGAAGCACGTCCTTGGAATTGGCCTCACGCATTCATCCGTTACGCACGCGTGCTTGAACCAGTGAGATGCCGACGCGCGTTGCGCTGGGCAGGTGGAGACCTGCGAGCTCCGAGGGCGACGTTTCCAGCACGCTCCCTAACAGGTAGCTCGTCTGCCAGGCACGCCGCCCACCGCCGGCAGGGCTTTCCCCAGCGTCGAGCTAGCCGCAGCGGGGGACCTGCCCGGTGCAAAACGGGGGGAGTTGACGGCCTATGCACACAACTTTATAGTTGTGTGCATGACGCCTGATTTCACTGCCGGCGGCTTGTTGCCGCCAGGCATTCACTCCGTGAGCCGATCCGAGTTGCGGGCAAGGTTTGGGGGAACCCCCGTCAGGTCGCAGATCCTGGCGGGGATCTTCCGGGCAGCTGATGCACTACGTGTTGCCGGCTGCCAGTGGCTGTGGATTGATGGAAGCTTCGCGACGATCAAAGGCCAGCCGGGCGACTGGGACGGATGTTGGGATCCGTCTGGAGTTGACCGGAAGCTCCTAGATCCCCTGCTCATGGACTTCAGCCCCCAAGGGAGGGCCCGGATGAAAGTGAAGTACCTCGCCGACCTGTTCCCATCGACGTGGATTGAACAGTCCTCGTCCAGCACGTTTCTCAATTACTTCCAGATCGACAAGGCGACGGGACTGCCGAAGGGAGTCCTCGTCCTCAATCTGCGAGACATCTCATGATCACGAACGCACGCGAGTACCAAATCACAAAGGCGCAACGAGCAAGGCTTGAGGAGTCCCTCAAGGCGCTGCAGGGCGGCCAAGACAAATCGACGTTGACCTCGCTCGGTTTGGAGATTGCTGCACTTCAATCTGAAATCAACATGCTGTCAGATCAGGTCAAGGCCTATGAGGACCTTTATGAAGGGCGCATGGCGCAGCTCGAAGTAAGCGGCCTCGAGGCGCTTCCTTCCGTACTGATCAAAGCTCGTATCGCCAGCCAGTTGAGCCAAAAGGATCTCGCCGAGCGCTTGGGAATTCACATGCAGCAAGTTCAGCGCTACGAGGCGACCGAATATCGGGCAGCCAGCTTCGAGCGGATGCTGGAGATCGCCCAGTTGCTTGGCGTGAAGATTCAACAGGACGTCGTTCTCGCAGAGCCCCTCGTTCGGAAGGCAACGAGCACTTTGGAGAATTGGGGACTCACCCGCGACTTCCTGATGACCCGTGGAATCGTTGCAGGATCAGTCGAGGAGAACCAACCTATTGACGCGATCTCATCATTTGACAGGTTGCAACACGTCTTCGGGTGGTCCACAAATGAGCTTGAACGTTCGCAGCACCTTCGCATTTCTGCAGAAGCGATGGGGCGGCCGCATTTCAAACTCCCAAGCGGGCGAAAGCAGGACTTTGTACAAGCCTACTCAGCCTATGCATACCGTGTCGCCTGTGGCGCTGCGAGGTGCGCTGAGGGGCTCCCCATGCAGCGCGTCCCATCGGATCACGAACTAGCGCGACACCAACTGTTGCAGTTGGGGCCGCTCAGCCTCAATTCGATCATCGATTGGGCTTGGGGACTTGGAATCGTGATCATTCCGCTCCGGGACAAGGGTGGCTTCAATGGTGCGTTTTGGCGCATCAAGGGTCGTAATGTCATCGTCCTCAAGCAGCAGACGACTTCGATGGAGCGTGTCATGCACGACGTGCTGCACGAGATCTATCACGCTTCCCAGGAGCCCGAGCTTCCGACGCGCTCGGTCATCGATGCGGCCGACATGATGTCCCTCCCCACGGATCCCGAAGAAGAGCAAGCCAGCATGTTTGCCAGCAATGTGCTCCTCAACGGGCGAGCCAATGACCTGGTTAATGAGGTCGTAGACATCGCACGCTCGTACGGGCCCGCGCTCAAAGGAGCAACAAGCAAGGTGGCGCAGCAACATGGCGTGTCTGTCGGCGCGCTCGCGAATCATTTGGCGTGGGTCCTGCAGCAACAGGCAACCCCGTTCAATTGGTGGGGCGTTGCTCAGAACCTTCAGCATTCGCATGAGAACGCCCTCGGATACGTTTTCGACGTCGCGTTTTCGCGTCTAACGCCCCCGCTAGAGCCCGACCTGGACGCGGAGCTCTTGTTCAATGCGCTCAGGATGGAGATCTCATGATTGACCTGCCGATCATCAATATCAAGTGCGGGGATTCCGACTGCGCTAATGGTCGGCACGCATTCAACGATCGAGACTACAAACGTCTCGGGCAAGGGCGGCATCACCTTCTGGCGGGCGCGTGTAAGTCCTGTGGCGCCGCTCCTGTGGACTTTGCAAGAACGCATGAACGAAACGAGGATGACGTCGAGTATCTTTTGGAAGCGCTCCAGTTCGAGCTCATTCGCTACGAGTTCTGGAATCGCGAGTTCAACGAGACCTCGCTCACGAGAGCCAAGCAACTTGGAAAAACAAAGGTGTACGCTCAGATTAGCAGCGAGCTAGAGCGAATCGTCGGCCCAGTCGCTGAAGCCGGCTGGGCGTTCAAGCTGGTACCAACCGCTCCGGATAAGATGACCGATGTCATCCAGTATGCGCAGCATGCAGTCGCAGCGTGTTGCAGGAGATGCGTGCAGGAGTGGCATGGTATCCCGAACGACCACGCTTTGACAAAGATGGAGATCCGTTACCTGACGTCGTTGGTAAAGCGCTACCTTGAAGAGCGCCTGCCCACTAGCGTGCCCGACTAGCTCGAAGATCATGTCGATCGACACCGATAAGCTCTCCGGAAGGTATCGCGCGCAGCTCGTTGACGCGCCGCGCAAGCGCATCCTAATTTCCAAGATTGAGGGCTCCGGCCAGGAACCCGATCTCACGAAGCGACCGAATGCCGCGGGGCTGGGCCGAGTTCACCATTTCCGTCGCGGGGCAGCATCAGGCCGGTGGATTGAGAATCCTCTCCCCATTGATCCCGCGTGCGAGTACCTGGGCTTTACTCGCCGCGAGTCCATGACCGCACAGGTATTCCAAAACGCCGCGTGCAATTGGCGCTGCTGGTATTGCTACGTCCCGTTCGACATGCTCGGGGCACAACCGGACAGATCGCAGTGGGCCAGTGTTGAGGACTTGGTAAATGCATATGCCGATCTGCCGGATCGGCCATCAATCTTGGATCTCTCTGGGGGGCAACCGGAACTCACCCCCGAATGGGTACTCTGGACAATGGCTGGCCTCCAGCGAAGAGGAATCGCGCAATCGACTTACTTGTGGTCGGACGACAACCTGTCGAATGACTACTTCTGGACGTACCTCACGGATGCTGACCGTGAGCGGATCGTAACTTATCCCGGCTACGGAAAGGTCGGTTGCTTTAAGGGATTTGATGGCGAGAGCTTTGCCTTTAACACGGAGGCACCGCCGGAACTCTTTGACAGGCAATTCGAACTCTTCAAACGGTACTTCGATGAGGGCTTGGATATCTACGCGTATGTCACTTTCACGCACACTGGCAAGACCAAAGTGAGAGACGCAATGGAGCGATTCGCGGAGCGCTTACAACACATCGATGAGTCCTTGCTAGGGCGCACAATTCCGCTTGAAATTGCTGCCTACGGACCGGTGCATAGCCGGCTTGATGCCACGCGCAAGTGGGCCATGGAGATCGGCCAGTACCAAGCTCTCGACCTATGGCTGGAGATCTTAGGAAGACGGGTTCGGTAACCGTGACTCCCGTGTCTGAACTGGCGCAGTCGCCGGAACTGGAATATGACGCTCAGGTCGATGAGTGGGTGAGGAACGCCGTCAAGCCGAACTCAGATTTTTCGACCTTAGTTGAGAGTCTTCCGGGCATCTATCCGAGCGTAGTCGCCGAATCGTTGCATCGGCAAGGCGGACTAGAAGTTTCATTCGGATCATCCGAGAAGCTTTTGCGCCTTGAAGGGCCGACTCCGCATCCTAGGGACGGTGACTGGCGCTTCCACCCAGACAGCCATCAACTTTTCGCGAAAATTCTCGCGACCGTCGGTGCAAGGGACGTAGCTATCCTCGCCTGTCCTTCACTGGTCGCGCCCCTTGCAAAAACTGCGAGAAGTCTGGTCCTTGCCGACTCAAACCAGCAATGGAGGGATTGGATCTCCGCGACCAATGTTGACGCCTCGTGGGGGGACGTCTCCTTAGCCGCCAAGCGATGGCCGCACCGCTTTGACGCTGCAATCATGGATCCCCCGTGGTATCCGTTTGAGTTCGCACGCTTTCTTTCTGTCGCCGCGGCACTGCTGAAGGATGGTGCGTCCCTCTATGTCGCCTTTCCCTCCCTTGGTACTCGGCCAGGCATTCGGGCGGAGCGCGAAAGGCTCCTGCACACGGCACGGCGACTCGGACTGGCTCATGTGAGCACCCGTCGATCGGTGCTGCGCTACGCAACCCCATTCTATGAAGGGTGTGCGCTCGCAGCTGCCGGCTTGCCGATCCTCGCCGGTTGGCGGCATTCTGATCTCGTGACATTCAAGCGTGTGTCTTCTGGATACACTGACCAGGTGGAGCCTCACAGCGAACGCTGGTTGTCCACGAGCTATGGCCGCCTTCACCTGCGCATCAAACCGACAGAGCAGGAGCAGGGACCCTGCGACCCTCGGCTGGTTCCGTTGCTGGTTGGAAACGTCTTACCCTCCGTGAGCCAGCGAGACAAGCGCCGCGATGCAATTTGCGTTTGGACCGCTGGCAACAGTATTTTTGGATGCAATGCTACGCACGCGTGTTATGAGGTCGCAAGTGCGACAATGCATAAGGGAGATCCCGTGAAGGCTCTCGAAACGACGTTGAAGCGAGCCTTGACCGACCGAGAGATCACTAACGTCCGTGAGCTTCAAGCGCAACTTGCGCAGCTTGAGGCTCGGGAGGCTCGGCTCTACGATGAAATGCATGAAGACCAGCCCCGCACATAGAACCAGGATTCGGCCCAAGTTGGCTGACCTGATGCGGTCGGCGCCAAAGTGGGCCACCCGCATCACCGAGGCACCGCAAATTCACCTCGCGGTACTCGTTGAGCCTTATTTGGAGTATCTGTTCGAAGGGAAGAAGACTATCGAGAGTCGATTCTCGGTTCATCGCATTGCACCTTTCGAGGAGGTCCTCCGCGACGACGTAGTTCTCCTGAAGCGCTCAGGTGGGCCTGTAGTGGGGCTGGCGCTAGTTGGTCAACCAGAGTTCTTTCATCTGTCACCGAGCACGTGGGCCCAAGTGAAGTCGCGCTCACGCGAGATCTGTGCCGATGCAGAGTTTTGGCGGAGCCGCCGCGACAAGCGATATGCAACCCTCCTTCATATCGCCGATATCATTCCTATAGAGCCCTTCAAGGTCGAAAAAGCTGATCGACGTGCTTGGGTTACTCTAGATCCAGTGAGGCAGCTCTTGTGACGTTCGCGGTCGGCCTCTCTGGATTTCGCGGAAGCGGTAAGTCGTCGGTTGCCAGCCTACTGGCTGCGAGGTACGGCTTTTCCGTGGTCTCGTTCGGGAATACTGTCAGAGCAGAGGCGCTGAATCGCGGACTTGGGCAGAGCGTAGAGGCTTTGCAGATGCTCGGAAACGAGCTGATGAAGGAATGGGGTGCGGCACAATTTTCGGCGCGCGTACTGCGCGGAGTTCCAGGAGATCAAGATGTTGTGCTCGACGGAATACGGCATGTTGATGTCCTCCACGCGCTGCGAGAACTTTCTGCTCCCCGTCGATTCGTGTCCGTTTTCATCGACGTCGCCGATGATGAGCGTCGACGCCGGCTCCAACAGCGTGATCGAGACGACGGTGCGAAGCGGGACAGTCATGTCGTCGAGTCGGAAGTTGACCAACTGAGAGAGTTGGCAGATGTTGTTCTTGAAGACAGCTCGATCGATGCGGTCGACCGCCTTTTCCAATGCTTGCAATCCATCGAACCGGGCTGGACGCCTCAGTCTCACTGATGGAGGTACCTGACGCACTGAATGGATTCTCGCGCGGCCTACCAGACCGATCCCGGGCATCCATCTTGAGCCGTAGCGCCGGAGAGTGAAGCATTATTGTGTGCATTGTGTCCACGAGAGCGGTTTCATCGACACAATCCAGACGAAGAAACGTACGCGCGTGTCCGGCTGACTTCAACGAGCGGCTACTCGCCGAGTGTCAGCAGGCCGGAACGTCGGTAGCCCAGGTGACGCTGACCAGGGGCATCAACGTCAACATGTTTCACACGTGGCAGCGCGAGGCCAAAGGCTCGCAGCCGCCAGTGGGCACCTGAGTTCGGGGCCGTTCCGCTGCCGGCGCCCAGCTTCGCGGCGGCGACGTCGATCGCAGAGAGCTGCGTCATAACGCCAACGTAGCCCCTAAGCGAAGACTTCTCTCGAGATTCTCGCCACTTCGCCTTGCCAATTCTCGCCCGTTGTGGTGTCGACTCGGTACTTAGCCTGCTCCACCAATTCAGGTATTTCGATCTCGGTGGGGTCCTGCAGGATCTGTCCTTCGGCGTAGTGTTCTTCAGCCAGACGCCGGTGAATGTCTCTCTGGGCCGCGTGCACGCCGATAGCGGTAACTTCCGACTTGAACAACCACTTGATCGCGTCCAGCACGGACTTGTGGCGCACGCTATCAAGGATGAGGGTCGTTTCCTCTGCTCTCTTGGCAAGATCTTCAACGCTCAGGGCCACAAATAGTGGCGAGCTGTCGACGACTCTCTGCCCGACTTTCATCAACAGGTCTTTGTCCAGATCACCCTCCGGTCGAACGCTGCGCGCCTTCTCAACGACAACATTGCGGAACGAAGCGGTAGCCAGAGGGCGTGGATACCTTTGCGCTTGATTGATAAACTCCTGGAACACGGCATGACGCATGCTCCCGGTCGGGCCGGTGAAGAGAACCACCCGAACGTTGCTAAGAGGATTTCCAGGCGCGGAGAGAACAGTCTGAAGTTCTCGGCGCCACTGGCCGAGCCGAACGCCCTGCGCAAAGACCCGCAGTTGCATCCGCATTTCATCCGACGCTTTGGCTGCGCTTTGCCAGGAGGCGGCGAGGGTTCGCATATCACTTGGCAGTGCCCAATGCATGAGCGCAGCCAGCCTACGACGCAGGGCGGGGTTATCGGTGGTTTTGAACCGGTCAAACGCGGCGCCTACCCATCGGTCCAAATACACAAACAGTTCGTCAGGTGGCCCGACGGAGAGTTGGCCCCCAGGAATCTGAAGCAAGTGAGTTGGCAATGGTGGTAAAGGCACCCCCACTTGGCTCGCACCGTCCGCGAAGTCGCTTCCAATCCAAAGCGCAGCCGCATTCGGCGGCGTCTCATTTGGTATATCCCGATCGACGCGCAGTGCGCTCTTGGCCCGCACCAGATCTTCCAAGCCCGCGTGATCGAGAGATATCGCGCGATGGTTCGACGCTTCGGCGTACCCGCTGACACGGATGCCACCGCCGGCATCGCTGAGCACGATAGGGACCAGACCCAACGACTTCGGGTCAGGGTTGTCGAGGAGCGCTCGGAGTTCTGCCATCGTTCACCTTCCCATAAAGGCCATGACCACGTTCTCTTCATCGAAATGGTGCACGCCCACACTCGAGGCGGAGCCGCGGATCACCTTGATGTTACTGAATGCGCTCGGCGTTCCCCTGAGAGCGGGCACTACGTGCTTTAACGCTTCGGCGGTGATCGCAATCGCTTCGACATCTCCCCTCTGAATTGGAGACTCGCTTCGGGCTTCCCAAGTCCAAATTCGCCGATCTTTGTCAAAGCTCATGTTGTCGATGAACGCGTCTCGGTCGTCCTTCAGAGGACGTTGTGGAGGTTGTCCTCGAAGATAGCTAAGCCACCCGCCCAGACGGCCGTGGCACATGAACACTTCTAGGCGAAATCGTAAGCCCCACGTGAGACTTTCCTTCATTGTCAAACGAAGTAGTGCGGCCCGCGCCGCGTCCTTGGCAATACAACCAAAGGCGCCATGAAGACCGACTAGGCCGCCCGAGTCGCACCGGCTTACGCCGAGTGGACTCCTCCGATACCAGCGTTCCGAGACGATCAGCCCGATTCGACCAAGCTTGGGGTGCAGGTCGCCGACGTACCCATAGACGGGGCGCGTGGTAAGTCCAAGAACGGCTTCCGCAGCGGATACCACATCAGGCTCTGTCGGCATGCGCGCCTCGATCGGCTTGCCCGACCCAAGGAGGTCGACGAGTATCGCAATCGGATCCTCCTGAGATGTCAGCGAAGGAAATGCATGTCCGTACCGAAGTCGGTACAGCCAGCGTGGAAGGAGCGATCGCCAAGACATCAAGCGAAAACCCCATGATCACGTCCCAATGCAAGTGACACTGCGTTCCCCCTATCGTCGCATGTGGTTCGAATAAGGTCGCCACACTGCTGTACATTCCCGGGGGCTATTTTAGGCACAGAGATGCTCCGGGTCTGCCGCCACGTCCACGCGGACTTCGGCGAGCCGCTTCACCCAGGCGCTGAGGCCACCCGACGCATTCGTGTTCCTGGGCGGGGGTATTTTCTGAGTGGGCGTCCGGACCTGCAGGTCGATCGGATAAGGGGCAACGTTTCTGAGCGATTCAGCCAGTTGGACGGTGAGAGGCCAACGCTCGCCGTAAGGGATGTCTGCTTTCGGCGCAACAGCGTCCCTTTCCGGACAAATTTGCAATGTCAGGTTTCGGTGACCGCCGTCATCGGGCGGCCAAATTTGACCGACCTCCCCCAGTCTAAAGCCGCCCGACTCTGAGGATCACTTCGGGGTTGGGCGGCGACGTTCGGCCGCTAACATCCGTGGCGCCGCTCCACCTAGCTGCGCAAATCGCTTGCCGGCCTGCAGCTGCACGAATGTTCGCACCGCCTCCCGTAGGAGCTCCGCTCCTTGCATCCCCGGATCCGCGAGCTCTACCGCCCGCGCGTATAGCGCGCATCATCGATGTTCACGCGGACTCTCATACGTTGGCCGCCTCCGTTCTGAAGTTCTGACTCACGTCTGCCGGAAGCGGTAGGCTGGTTCAGCCCTAATGCAGCCGTCGGGGCTGGTCGGAAATTGACTTAAACGCGCGCGCCTCGGCTAGCAACTTCTTCCCCGAGGCGAGGAACCTGGTAGCAAGAGGTCACCGCGCCGGTGCCGACGCACCAGATCGAAAGCGCTGGCGCAGCTGAAGGGCCGATCTATGCGGAATCAGCGTTTGCAAGCGGCGATTGATTTGCGCGCCCGCACCGGAAGCGCGGATCAGGCCCCCCACCCTCCCCCCAGCGCCTTCACCAGCGCAATCGTCGCCTGGAACTGCGCCGCCTTCACCTGCAGCGCCACCCGCCGGTTCGCCAGCGTCGTCCGCCGTGAATCCAACAGATCCAGCTGGCTGATCGCGCCATTGCGATAGCGCGAGTCGGTCAAGGCCATCGCACGTTCCGCCGCACTCACCGCCTCCGCCTGCGCCTCCCTTTGCGCCTGCAACAGCGAAAGGCCGGACAACTGGTCCTCCACGTCCTTGAACGCCTGCAGCACCTGCTCGCGATACCGCGCTGCCGCCTCGTCGGCCTGCGCGCCGGCCGATTGCACGCCGGCCTCGCGGCGCCCACCATCGAGCAACGGCAGGTTCAGCAAGGCATTCACGGCCCACAAACCAGCCGACGCCCTGAACAGGTCGGAGAGCTGCGCCGATGCGCCGCCCGCGGCCGCGGTGAGCGACAGCGAGGGGAACCACGCGTCCTGGGCGATGCCCACCCGCAGTTGCTCCGCCTCGAAGTTCGCCCGCGCCGCCGCGACGTCCGGACGCCGCTCCAGCATGGCGCTGGGCAAACCGGCGGGCACCGACGGAAGCGCGTCCGTCCACTGCGCCTGGCCCAGGGCAGTCTGCCCCGGCACGTCGCCCGTCAGCACCGCCAGAGCCGTCTCCAGCTGCACGCGGGCGCGATCGAGCGCCAGGGCCTGTGACTCGTTGGACGCCACCTCGGTCCGCACCCGCGCGACTTCCAGGTCGCTGACATCGCCAGCCGCGAAGCGCCGTTGCGTCAGGGACAGCGTCTCCCGGTACGCCGCCACCGTGTCCCGCACCAGGGCGCGTTCGGCGTCCAACGCGCGGATCGCAAAGTAGGTTTGCGCTACGTCGGCCTGCACCAGCAGGCGGGCATCGGCCAGCAGCGATTCGGCGGCGCGCTCGTCCAGGCGTGCCGCGCGGCTCGCCCGCGAGAGGCGGCCGACCAGGTCGACCTCGTACGACGCGTCCAGGCGCAGCTGGTGCAGCGTGCCGGACAGGTCCTGCGCGCGGTTGAAGTCGCCGCCCGCGCGCCCGGAGGAGAGCGAGAGTCCCAGCTGCGGGTAGCGCGCGGCGTCCGTGGTCCGGGTGATTGCGCGTGCCTGCACGAGGCGGGCCGCGGCGGTTTGCACCGTGGTGCTGTGCGCCATGGCGCGGTCCTCCAGGCCATCGAGCACGGGGTCCGCAAAGATGCGCCACCACCCGCCTTGCGCGACGGGGGCTCCCGTCGACGGCGAAGCGTTCGTGAAGGCCGCCGGCGTTGCCGGCAGCGCGTGCGGCTCGGGCACCGGCACGCTGGCGCACCCGGCCAGCACCAGCGCAGCAAACAAGGGGACGAGACGTCCGTTCAAAGCGTTCATGTGAGATTCCCTGGATTCATTCGCCATCGCGCACCGGTTGCGCGAGCACGGGCCTGGCATTGCCGGCGCCGCCATGCGTCCCCTGCGTTCCCGCAAAGGCTTCCGCCGAATGCTCTTCCTGCCCATGCAGCTTGAGGGGCCGGTTGCCCGTCAGCCGCCGCAGCAGCACGTAGAACACGGGCGTGAGGAACAGGCCGAAGGCGGTCACGCCGATCATTCCGGAGAACACGGCCACGCCCATCGCGGCGCGCACTTCGGCGCCGGCCCCCGTGGAGGTCACCAGGGGCACCACGCCCATGATGAACGCCACGGACGTCATGAGGATCGGGCGCAGCCGCAGCCTTGCCGCCTCGATCGCCGCCTCCACGGGCGTCCGCCCCGCGAACTCCAGCTCGCGTGCGAACTCCACGATCAGGATGGCGTTCTTGGCGGACAGTCCCACCAGCACCATCAACCCGATCTGCGTGAAGACGTTGCTGTCACCCCGCGTGAGCCAGACCCCGGTCATCGCCGCCAGCAGCGCCAGCGGCACGATCAGCAGGATCGCCAGCGGCAGCGTGAGGCTCTCGTACTGGGCGGCCAGCACCAGGAACACCAGCAGGATGGCCAGCGGGAAGATCCAGACGGCGGAATTGCCGGCCAGGATCTCCTGGTACGTGAGCTCGGTCCACTCGTACGCGATGCCGGGCGGCAGCGTCTCCGCGGCGATGGCGCGCACGGCGTCCTGCGCCTGGCCCGAGCTGTAGCCCGGCGCCGCACCGCCGTTGATGTCCGCCGCCAGGAAGCCGTTGTAGCGCGTGGCCCGCTCCGGCCCCACCGTGGGCTCGATCTTCATCAGGGCCGACAGCGGAACCATCTCGCCCGACGCCGAGCGCACCTTCAGCTGCCCGACGTCCTCCGGCTTCGCGCGGTACGGCGCATCGGCCTGCACGCGCACGCTGTAGGTGCGTCCGAAGCGGTTGAAGTCGTTGACGTAGAGGCTGCCCAGGTAGACCTGCATGGTGTCGAAGATGTCCGTCACCGCCACGCCCAGTTGGCGCGCCTTGGTCCGGTCGATCGCTGCATAGAGCTGCGGCACGTTCACCTGGAAGCTGGTGAACAGGCCGGCCAGCTCCGGCGCCTGCGACGCCTTCGCCATGAAGGCCTTCACCGCCTGGTCCATGGCCTCGTAGCCGAGGCCGCCGCGGTCTTCCAGCTGCAGCTTGAAGCCGCCGGTCGTGCCCAGGCCCTGCACCGGGGGTGGCGGGAACATCACGACGAAGGCTTCCTGGATCTGCCCGTACTGCGCGTTCAGGCTGCCCGCGATGGCGCCCGCCGTCAGGCCCTTGCGCTCGTCGAAGGGCTTGAGCGACGCGAACACGATGCCGGAGCTGGAGCTGTTGGTGAACCCGTTGATCGACAGGCCCGGGAACGCGATCGCGTGCTCGATGCCCGGCGTCTTCAGCGTGATGTCGGTCATGCGGCGGATGACGTCCTCGGTGCGGTCCAGCGTCGCGCCGTCCGGCAGCTGGGCGAAGCCGATCAGGTACTGCTTGTCCTGCGCGGGCACGAAGCCCGAAGGCACCAGCTTGAACAGGCCCAGCGTCAGCACGAGCAGCCCGGCATAGACCGCCACCGCCATCGACTTGCGGCGGATCACGCCTTGCAGGCCGTTGCCGTAGGACTCGGAGCCGCGCTTGAACAGCCGGTTGAAGCCGGCGAAGAAGCGCCCGAACACGCGGTCCATGCCGCGCGTCAGCGCGTCGGGCGGCGTGCCGTGGCCCTTCAGCAGCAGCGCGGCCAGCGCCGGCGACAGCGTCAGCGAGTTGATCGCGGAGATCACGGTCGACATCGCGATCGTGAGCGCGAACTGGCGGTAGAACTGGCCCGTGAGGCCGCTGATGAAGGCCAGGGGCACGAACACCGCCGTCAGCACCAGCGCGATGGCGATGATGGGGCCGCTCACCTCGCGCATCGCGCGATAGGTGGCTTCACGCGGCGACAGGCCGGCCTCGATGTTGCGCTCGACGTTCTCGACCACGACGATCGCGTCGTCCACCACGATGCCGATCGCCAGCACCAGGCCGAACAGCGACAGCGTGTTCATCGAGAACCCGAACAGGTGCATGACCCCGAAGGTTCCGATCACCGACACCGGCACCGCCAGCAGCGGGATGACGGACGCGCGCCACGTCTGCAGGAACAGGATCACGACCAGCACGACCAGCATCACCGCTTCCAGCAGGGTGTGGACGACGGACTCGATGGAGGCGCGCACGAACTGCGTCGTGTCATAGACGACGGAGTACTCCATGCCCTGCGGCATGCCGGCCTTCAGCTCCTCCATCGTGGCGCGCACCTGGTTGGAGATCTCGATCGCGTTGGAGCCGGGCGCCGCGAAGATCGGCACGGCCACGGCCTCCTTGTTGTCCAGGAGCGAACGCAGCGCATAGCCCGAGGCGCCGAGCTCGATGCGGCCCAGGTCGCGCAGGCGCGTCACCGCGCCGTCGGCCTCGGTCTTCACGACGACGTCGCCGAACTCCTCCTCGTTCTGCAGGCGGCCCTGCGCGTTGATCGACAGCTGCAGGTCCACGCCGGGCAGCCCGGGCGACGCGCCCACGACGCCGGCGGCAGCCTGGATGTTCTGGCCGCGGATGGCGTTCACCACGTCGCTCGCCGACAGGCCGTGCTGGGCGACCTTCTGCGGGTCGAGCCAGACGCGCATGGCGTAGTCGCCGGAGCCGAACACCTGCACGTCGCCCACGCCCTGCAGCCGCGCGAGGCGGTCCTTGACGTTGAGGACGGCGTAGTTGCGCAGGTAGGTCGTGTCGTAGCGGCCGTCCGGCGAGAGCAGGTGCACCACCAGCGTCAGGTCGGTGGAGCTCTTGATCGTCGTGATGCCCAGGCGCTTCACCTCCTCGGGCAGGCGCGCTTCGGCCTGGCTCACGCGGTTCTGCACCAGCTGCTGCGCCTTGTCCGGGTCGGTGCCCAGCTTGAAGGTGACGGTCAGCGTCATCAGGCCGTCGGTGGTGGCCTGGCTGCCCATGTACAGCATGCCTTCGACGCCGTTGATGGCCTCCTCCAGCGGCGTGGCCACCGTCTCGGCGATCACTTTCGGGTTGGCGCCGGGGTAGTTGGCCCGCACCACGACCTGCGGCGGCACCACGTCCGGGTACTCCGACACCGGCAGGTTGGGCACCGCGATCAGGCCGGCCAACACGACCAGCACGGAAATGACGCCCGCGAAGATCGGGCGGTCGATGAAGAATCTTGAAATGTTCATGGCGTGCGACGCCTTCCTTGTCAGCTCTTTTTCTCGGGCGCGGCGGCCTTGGCCTGCGCTTCGGGGCCGGGCCGCATCGGCACGACCTGCGGTGCCACCAGGGCCCCCGGCCGCACGCGCTGCAGGCCGTTGACGACGATGCGCTCGCCCGGCTTCAGTCCGGCGGTCACGATGCGCATGCCGTCGGCCGGTGCGCCCAGCTGCACCTCGCGGTATTCGGCCTTGTTGTCGGCGCCCACCACCATCACGAAGCGCTTGCTCTGGTCGGAGCCGACCGCGCGTTCGTTGACCAGCAGGGCCTGGGTCCGGGTCGCTGCGCCCATGCGCACGCGGGCGAACTGGCCGGGCAGCAGGCTGCCGTCCTGGTTGTCGAACACGGCGCGCATGCGCACGGTGCCGCTCTTCGCGTTGACCTGGTTGTCGATCAGCTGCAGGTGTCCCCGCAGCGGGGTCTCGCCCTTCGCGATCGTTTCGATCTGGACGGGAACGCTCTCGAGCTTTCCGCGCGCGGAAAGGGCCTTGGCGACGATCTGCTCGTCGGCGGCAAAGCTGGCGTAGATGGGACTGACGGAGACCAGCGTGGTCAGCACGGGGGCACCGGGTCCGGCCGCGACCTGGTTGCCCACGGTGATTTCCAGCTGGCCGACGCGGCCGGACACAGGTGCGCGCACCTGTGTGTAGTCCAGGTTCAGCTTGGCCGACTGCAGCGAGGCCTGGGCGGCGCGCGCGTTGGCTTCCGCCTCGCGCAGGCCGTTGGACCGCTCGTCGAACTCGCGCTGGGCGATGGCCTGCTCGGCGAGCAGGCGCTCCGCGCGGGCCTGCTCCGTGCGCGCATTTGTCAGCCGCGCCTGCGCCGCGGCGGCCTGCGCAGCGGCGCGTTCGACTTCGGCGGCATAGGGAGCAGGATCCAGCGAGATGAGCAGGTCGCCCTGGCGCACGAGCGCGCCTTCGCGGAAATGCACCTTTTGCACTACGCCGGGCACGCGCGGACGCAACTCCACGCGCTCCACGGCTTCCAGCCGGCCGGAGAACTCGTCCCAGACCGTGACTTCGGACAGGGCGACCTCGGCGACGGAGACCGGCATGGCTTGCGGCGCCGCGGGCGGTGCGGACGCGTGGCTGGACGCGACATACGCAATGCCCGCCAGGTACACGACGCCCGCCAATCCCAGCAGGGAGACGGCGATCGCCAGGGCGGTCTTCTGCCGCCGCTTGGTGTCGAACATGGGGAACGATTTCAAGGGGAACTCCTTTTTCTTGATTCCAGGCAACAGCTATCCATGGCCCGCCATGGAGCGGGCCAGCATTCGGGACATGGCTTTCGGGAAGCATGCGTCCGCCGTTTCCGGCGAACATCGGAAGAGAGTCTAGGAATTGCCTCCGACCAACGTTAGACGGATCGTGGAAGGTCTTTGCCTTTTCCTCCAGCCGCGAGGGACATCCACGGAGGCTTTTGCGCAATCCTTTGGACTGTTTGCACAATGCTCCGATGGGCACCGGACGGGGCTGACGAACCCGCGGATGCCGACTAGGCTGCAACCATGCTGACAACCTTCAAACGGGCAGAACAGGGCGACCGTTCCGCCGAACAGATGCAGATCACCGTGATGCGCGCCGAGCTCGCCACGGAGATCGAGCGCTTCACCGGCACCGACGGCTCCCATGTGTCCGCCATCCCGGGCCTGCATCTCGCGCGCACGACGCGCTGCCAGATGCCGGCGCACGGGATCACCCAGCCGGCCGTCTGCCTCATGGCGCAAGGCAGCAAGCGCGTGCGGCTGCACGACGAGGTCTACATCTACGACGGCAACGAGTACCTCATCGTCTCCCAGAACCTGCCGGTCTGCGCGCACACGACCGACGCGACCGAGGACAACCCGGTGCTCGGGCTGCGGATCGACTTCCAGCCCAAGGACATCGCTTCCGCGCTGCTGCAGATGGGCTCGCCACCGCGCCCGCCCAGCGACAAACCGGAGCGCGGCCTGTTCACGGGAGAGCTCTTCCCCGCCCTGCTCGATGCGGTGCTCCGCCTCGTGAGCCTGCTGCACACGCCGGCGGACATCCCTTCCCTGGCGCCCCTGTACCAGCGCGAGATCCTGTACCGCCTGCTCGCCGGGCCGGAAGGCTGGCGGCTGGCCCAGCTGGCCACGACCGACGGCCACAGCCTGCGCATCGCGCGCGCCATCCAGCGGCTGCAAGCCCGCTTCAACGAGCCGCTGCTCGTCGAGGACCTTGCGCGCGAGGTGCACATGAGCGTGTCCTCGCTGCACGCGCACTTCAAGGCGGTCACGGCGATGAGCCCGCTGCAGTTCCAGAAGCAGCTGCGGCTGCAGGAAGCGCGGCGCATCATGCTGTCCGAGCGCGTGGACGCGGGCACCGCGGGCCATCGCGTCGGCTACGAAAGCCAGTCGCAGTTCAATCGCGAATACAGCCGCTTCTTCGGGGCACCCCCGGCGCGGGACATCAAGCGGCTGCTGGAAGAGCAGTTGGGAGCGGCCCCGGCAGCCGTCGCCGCGCCCGCCGGAAGTTGACTCGTTCCCTCTTCCTTTGGGAGAGGGTTGGGGTGAGGGCCTACCGCAGCAGCGCCGACATCGCCGAGAGGCAGTTGACCATGCGCACGGCCGCTTCCACGGTCGGCGCGTCGAAGGCCACGCTGTCACCTTCCAGGCGCTGCAGGGCCGGCCACTGGCAGAACAGGTCCGCCAGCGCCGGCGTCTGCGTCTCGATGCGCACCGCGACCGGCGTCTCCATGCGCAAGGGCTGCATGCGCGCCAGGTTCGACAGGCCCTGCGCCACGCCGGCGCGGATCGCTGCACGGGACTGCTCCGGCGACAGGCTGATGCCGCTGCCCTGCCCCGTCGCGCGCTTGGTCTGCACGAACACGGCCTGCGGGAACAGCGGCCGGTGTTCCTCGATGAAGGCGTCGTCGCCGCTGGCCATCGCGACCGGCACGCCGTACGCGCCAGCCAGCGCACCGTAGATGCCTGCCTCGCCCAGTTCCTGCCCGTTGAAGGACACGCGGGCGAAAGCGAAGCTGTTGATGGTGTGCGCCAGGATGCCGCGGCCCTGCGCCCGGGAGTGATAGCCCACCATGCACACGGCATCCACGCCGTCGTCGACGCCGGCCATCATGCCCAGGTAGCGCGGCTTGCCCAGCACGTAGCGCGCCCGCGGGTCCAGCAGCTCCGCGGGCATGTTGCGGTAGTCGCCATGCGAGTCGTTGACCAGCACCTCGCCGGCGCCCGCGTCGAAGGCACCCGCGATGGCCGCGTTCGCCTCGTGCGTCATGAGCACGCGTGCGCGCTCGTACTCCGGATTGCCGGCGCGCGTCTGCTGCGCGTTCACGACGCCGGCGACGCCTTCGATGTCGGTGGAGATGAGGACTTTCATGGGTGTTCAGCTGTCGTCCCCGCGGAGGCGGGGACCCAGGGCTCCCGGGAGCCCTGGATTCCCGCCTTCGCGGGAATGACGGGGGTGGGCGCGGGCATGACGACGGTGTTGGTTCATAGCAGTTCGCTCAACGCTTCGCGCCGGTGCCCGTCGCGCCCCGTGACGGACTCCGCGCGCCACAGGGCGTGCAGGATCGCCTGCTCCGTCGCGTCGGCGGCGGCCTCGAACAGCGGATCGAGGCGCGTCTCGTGCAGCATGGCGATCGCGGGCATGGCCCGCGTCGCCTCCAGGGGCACGGTGTACGCAGTGGAAAAGGCCAGCGCGATGTCGCCGCTGCCATGGCCGAAGACGGAACCCGTGCGCGCCAGGCCGGCGCCCGCGCGCAGCGCCAGCCGCCGCAGTTGCCGGGCGTCGAGCGGCGCGTCGGTGGCCAGCAGCAGGATGATGGAGCCCTGCTCTGGTGTACGCGTCGTGGCCGCGGCGCGCCGCGCAGCCAGCAACGCGCCCAGCGGCTCGCCCGCCACGCGCAGCTGCGGCAGCTTGCCGAAGTTCGCCAGGACCAGCGCGCCGACGGTGGATCCGTCCACGACGCGGGACGCCGTGCCGATGCCGCCCTTCAACTCGAAGCAGGACATGCCGCGGCCGGCGCCCACCGCGCCCTCTTCCACGTCGGTGCCCGCATTCCCCAGCGCCTGCAGGTAGTCGTCCTCGCCGACCGCCATGCGCTGGATGTCGTTGAGGAAACCATCGTTGCACTCGAACACGAGCGGATTCACCGTCGGCAGGCTTCGGCCGGTCTCCGGGTTGGCGGCAATGCAGGCGCGAATCTGTGCCTGTGCCACCGCCGCCACCGAGTACGTGTTGGTCAGCGCGACCGGCGTCTCCAGCACGCCGAGCTCCTCCACCTGCACCAGCCCCACGCTCTTGCCGAAGCCGTTGAGGACGACCGCCGCGGCCGGCACCCTGTCGCGATAGGCGTCGCCAGGATGCGGCCGCACCACCGTCACGCCCGTCTGCACGTCGCCCTCGGCCAGGGTGCGATGGCCCACCGCGACGCCGGCCACGTCCGTGATCGCGTCGCGGGAGCCGCTCGCGAGCGAGCCGATGCGCGGCAGCGGGTGCAGGCTCATGTCCGGTCGATCTTGGGATCGAGCGCGTCGCGCAGGCCGTCCCCCAGCAGGTTGAAGGCCAGCACCGTGAAGAAGATCGCCAGGCTGGGGAACAGCGCCACGTGCGGCGCGTTCACCATGTCCGCGCGCGCCTCGTTGAGCATGGCGCCCCACTCCGGCGTGGGCGGCTGCGCGCCCATGCCCAGGAAGGAGAGGCTCGCCGCCGTGATGATCGAGGTGCCCAGGCGCATCGTGAAGTAGACGACGATCGCCGAGATGCTCCCGGGCAGGATGTGGCGCATCACGATGGTCCAGTCGGACGCACCGATGCTGCGCACGGCCTCCACGTAGGTCTGCTGCTTCAGCACCAGCGTGTTGCCGCGCACCAGCCGCGCGAACGCCGGCACGCTGAACACCGACACGGCCACCACCACGTTGACGATGCTGGGGCCCAGGATGGCCACCACGCCCAGCGCCAGCAGGATGCCGGGAAAGGCGAACAGCACGTCGGAGATGCGCATCACGATGCGGTCCCACCAGCCGCCGTAGAAGCCGGCCAGCAAGCCCAGCGCCGCGCCCGCGATGCCGCCGATCGCCACCGAGAAGAAGCCGGTGGCCAGCGAGATCCGCGCGCCCATGAGGATGCGGCTGAAGATGTCGTGCCCGAGGGCGTCCACGCCCATCCAGTGCGCCCGGGAGGGGCCCTGGTTCAGGGCGTCGTAGTCGAAGTAGTTCTCCGCATCGTAGGGCGTGATCCACGGCGCCAGGACGGCGACGGCGACCAGCAGCAGCACGAAGGCCAGCGCCACGAGCGCCACGTGCTGGCGGCGGAACTTGCGGCAGAACTCGCTCCAGGGCGTGCGCACGGCGGGGGCGGCGGGTTCTGTCATCGGTAGCGGATCGTCGGGTTGATGAACCCGTACAGCAGGTCCACGACGAGGTTGATCAGGATGAATTCCAGCGAAAACAGCAGCACCAGCGCCTGGATCACCGGGTAGTCGCGCATCGTCACCGCATCCACCAGCAGCCGGCCCATGCCCGGCCAGTTGAACACGGTCTCCACGACGATGGAGCCACCCAGCAGGAAGCCGAACTGCAGGCCCATCATCGTCACCACCGGGATCAGCGCATTGCGCATGCAGTGCTTGAAGATCACCACGCGTTCGCTGAGGCCCTTGGCCCGGGCGGTGCGCACGAAGTCCTCGTGCACCACCTCGACGAAGGAGGCGCGGGTGAAGCGCGCCATGACGGCCGCCACGGCGGCGCCGAGCGTGATCGAAGGCAGGATGTAGTGGCGCCAACTGTCCGCGCCCACGGTGGGCAGCCAGCCCAGATAGACGGAGAAAATCTCCATCAGCAGCATCCCCAGCGCGAAGGCCGGGAAGGAAATGCCCGAAACGGCAAGCGTCATGCCCAGCCGGTCCGGCCACTGGTTGCGGTACACCGCCGACGCGATACCGATCGCCATGCCGAACAGCACCGACCAGGCCATGGCGGCGACCGTGAGCAGCAGCGTGGGCAGGAAGCGCTCGGCCACTTCCGTGGACACGGGGCGCTTCGTGCGCAGCGACTGCCCGAAATCGAGGTGCAGCATGCGCCAGAAGAAGTCCACGAACTGCGTCGGGATCGGCTTGTCCAGCCCCAGGTCCTGGCGGACCAGTTCCACGGTCTGCTGGTCGGCCTCCGGCCCGGCGGCGAGCCGGGCCGGGTCGCCCGGCAGCATGTGCACGAACAGGAACACCAGCACCGCGACGATCAGCAGCGTCGGCAAGAGGCCGAGGAGGCGCTTGAGGAGATAGCTGGCCATCGCGGTGCGGGAAGGCTTACTTCAGGTCGACGTCGTCGAAGTTGAAGGAAGCGTCGGGCATGACGTAGAAGCCGGAGAGCTTCTTCGAACTGGCCGACAGCAGCTGCTCGGTGACCAGGAAGGCCCAGGGCGCGTCAGCCCAGATCTTCTTCTGCGCATCGGCGTACAGCGCGGCCTTCGCCTTGCTGTCCGTCGTGTTCAGCGCCTTCTGGATGTCCCCATCGACTTCCGCGTTCTTGTAGTAGGCCGTGTTGAACAGCTTGGGCGGCATGGATCCGGACTCCAGCAGCGGGCGCAGCGCCCAGTCGGCCTCGCCGGTCGAGGAAGACCAGCCGACGTAGTACAGGCGCACCGGCGCGGTCGCCGGGTCCTGCGCGCTTTCCACCTTCTCCACGCGCTGGCTGGCGTCCATCGCCAGCAGGGTCGTCTTGATGCCGACCTGGGCCAGCTGCTGCTGCAGGAACTGGATCACCTTCTGCGCCGTGGAGTAGTTGTAGGCCGACCAGAGCTGGGTCTCGAAGCCGTTCGGGTAGCCCGCTTCCTTCAGCAGCTGCTTGGCCTTGTTCGGGTCATAGGGCCAGGGGCCCAGCTTCACCGCGTACTCCACGCCCTTCGGCACCACGCCCTCGGCCGGGATCGCGTAGCCGGAGAAAGCCACCTTGGCCAGGGCCTCCTTGTTGATCGCGTAGTTGATGGCCGCGCGCACCTTCGGGTTGTCGAAGGGCTTCTGCTGCGTGTTCATCGACAGGTAGCGGTGCACGATGGAGGGCGCGGCCACCAGCTGCAGGTCGGGCTTGCCCTTCAGCACCTCGGCCTGCTCGTAGGGCACCGGGTACGTGAAGTGCGCTTCGCCGGTCTGCATCATCGCGCTGCGCGAGTTGTTGTCGACCACCGGGCGCCAGGTGATCGTGTCCACCTTCGGATAGCCCTTGCGCCAGTAGCCGTCGAACTTGGCGACCTTCACGTAGTCGGTCTGCTTCCATTCCACGAACTTGAAGGGGCCGGTGCCCACCGGGTGCTGGGCGAGGCCCTTGCTGCCGTATTCCTTCAGCGCCGCCGGCGAGATGATCACGGCGGAGGGGTGGGCCAGCGAGTTGATGAAGGGCGAGAACGGCTCGTGCAGCGTGAACTTCACCGTCGTCGGGTCCACGACCTCGGTCTTGGCGATGTTCTTGTACAGGACGTAGCGCTTGAGCTTGTTCTCCGGGTTGGTGACGCGGTCGAAGGTGGTCTTCACCGCCTCGGCGTCGAAGTCCGTGCCGTCGTGGAACTTGATGCCCTTCTTCAGCTTGACGGTGTAGACCAGGCCGTCCTTGCTGGCCGTGTAGCTCTCGGCCAGCACGGGCACCATCTTCATGTTCTTGTCGAAGCCGAACAGGCCCTGGTAGAAGGACTTGGCGACGGCCTGCGACAGCGTGTCGTTCGCGTCGTAGGGGTCCATGGTCGTGAAGGTCGACTGCACGGCGGCCACCACGTCCTTGGCGGCAAAGGCCGGCATCGCAAGCGTGGCGCCGAGCGCCAGCGCCGTGGCGGCGAAAGGTGCGAGGGTGTGTTTCATTGCATTCTCCTCAGGTGAAAAATCATTTCGTCATTCCCGCGCAGGCGGGAATCCAGGGCTTCCGGGGAGCGCGCCGGCGGCGCGCGTTTCAATGCCCTGGATCCCCGCCTGCGCGGGGATGACGCTGGATGGATAGTCGCCCACCGCGTGGCGAGCCACGAAGTGCCCGGGTGCCACTTCCACCAGCGGCCGTACGACCGGCTCGTCGCCCACCGCGCGGATCGGGCTTGGCACCTCGCCTTCCAGCAGCTCCCGCTTCAGGTGGCGGCGCGCCGGGTCGGCGACGGGCACGGCGGCCATGAGGCGGCGGGTGTAGGGGTGCTGCGGGTCCTCGAAGATGGCGCGGCGCGGGCCGATCTCGACGATCTGGCCCAGGTACATCACGGCCACGCGGTGGCTGACGCGCTCCACCACCGCCATGTCGTGCGAGATGAACAGGAAGGCCACGCCCAGCTCGCGCTGCAGGTCCAGCATCAGGTTGACGATCTGCGCCTGGATCGACACGTCCAGCGCGGAGACCGATTCGTCGGCGACCACCACCTTGGGGTCGAGCGCCAGGGCCCGCGCGATCGCGATGCGCTGGCGCTGGCCGCCGGAGAACTCGTGCGGGTAGCGCTGGGCCATCTCGGGCGGCAGGCCCACCTTGCGCAGCAGCGCCTGCACGCGGGCCTGCGCTTCCTTGCCCGACGCGATGCCGTGCACCAGCAGCGGCTCCATGATGCTGAAGCCCACCGTGAGGCGCGGATCGAGCGAAGCGAACGGGTCCTGGAAGATGAACTGGATGTTGCGCCGCAGGCTGCGCAGCTCGCCCTTGGGCAGCTCGCGCACGTTGCGGCCTTCCATCTCGATCAGGCCGGATTGGCTGTCCACCAGCCGCAGCAGCGAGCGGCCGGTGGTGGACTTGCCGCAGCCCGACTCGCCCACCAGCGCCAGCGTCTCGCCCGGCCGCAGGTCGAAGCTGACCTGCTCCACCGCGTGCACGCGGCGCTTGACGCGCCCGAGGATGCCGCTGGGCAGGTCGAAACGGGTCACGAGGTCCTGCACGCGCAGCACCGGCGCGCCGGGGCGCACGGTGTCTTGCGGCTGCGCGGCGACCGGTTGCGCGGACGGCTCGTCCTCCACCCGCAGCAGGTCGAACTTCCGCGGCAGGTCGGTCCCGCGCATCGCACCCAGCCGCGGCACCGCGGCCAGCAGCGCGCGGGTGTAGCGCTCGCGCGGATGCGCGAACACCTCCTCGGAGCGGCCGGTCTCCACGCCCTGCCCGCGGTACATCACGAGCACGCGGTCGGCCACTTCCGCCACCACGCCCATGTCGTGCGTGATGAACACCACGCCCATCTTCATCTCGTCCTGCAGCAGGCGAATGAGCTGCAGGATCTGCGCCTGGATGGTGACGTCCAGCGCCGTGGTCGGCTCGTCGGCGATCAGCAGCGACGGCCGGCACGCCAGCGCCATGGCGATCATCACGCGCTGGCGCATGCCGCCGGACAGCTGGTGCGGATAGCGCTCCAGCACCGAGCGCGCTTCCGGGATGCGCACCAGCTCCAGCATGCGCAGCGCCTCCGCCTTGGCCTCGGCCGCGGTCTTGCCCTGGTGCACGCGGATGGCCTCGGCGATCTGGTCCCCGGCGGTGAATACCGGGTTCAGCGACGTCATCGGCTCCTGGAAGATCATCGCGATATCGGCACCGCGGATGGTGCGCATCGTCGCGTCCGTGGCGCGCGCCAGGTCCAGCACGCTGCCGTCGCGGCGGCGGAAGGCCATGCGGCCGCTGGCGATGTGGCCGCCGCCGTGCTCCACCAGGCGCATCAGGGACAGCGAGGTCACCGACTTGCCCGAGCCCGACTCGCCGACGATGGCCAGGGTCTCGCCGCGGTCGACGTGGAACGACAGGTCCCGCACGGCATCGACGGTGCGCTCCGAGGTGGTGAAGCGCACCGACAGGCCGTCGACCTGCACCACGCGCTGTTCGGGGAGCACCAGGGGAGCGGGATTTTGCATGGAAGCCGGTGGCTGGCGCTTCAGCGGAAGATGGCGGTCTGCGGCGCCTCGCCCACGCGCGCCGTGCCGCGGTACATGCCTTCGGTGTTGAAGGGCATGCTCACGTTGCCGTGCCGGTCGACGGCGATCAGGCCGCCGCGGCCGGCGATGGCCGGCAGCGCCTCGTGCACGACGGCTTCCGTCGCCTGGGCCAGCGACTGGCCCGCATAGCGCATGCGGGCGCAGACGTCGTAGGCGGCCGCAAGCCGGATGAACATTTCGCCGGTGCCGGTGCAGGACACGGCGGCTGTCGCGTTGTCGGCGTAGTTGCCGGCACCGATCAGGGGCGAGTCGCCGACCCGGCCCGGCTGCTTGTTGGTCATGCCGCCGGTGGATGTGCAGGCGGCCACGTTGCCCTTGGCGTCGACCGCCACGGCACCGACGGTGCCCATCTTTCCGCGCTCTTCCAGCGGCGGCACCGGTGCGCGGAAGGACAGCGATGCACCGTCGTGGTCCAGCATCGCGCGGTCGGCCTCCAGTGCGCGACGCAGTTGCTCGCGCCGCGGCTCGGTGGAGAAATAGGAGGGCTCGACCATCTCCAGGCCGTGGCGGCGCGCGAAGGCCTCGGCACCGGCAGCGGCGAACAGCACGTGGTCGCTGTGCTCCATCACGGCACGCGCGGCGCGGCCGGGGCGGCGGATGTGGCTGACGCAAGCGACGGCACCGGCGCGCAGCGTGGCGCCGTCCATGATGGCGGCGTCGAGTTCGTGCGTCTCGTCGTGCGTGAACACGGCGCCGTGGCCCGCGTTGAACAGGGGGCAGTCCTCCAGCAGGTCGACGGCCAGCGACACGGCGTCGAGCGCGCTGCCGCCTGCGGCCAGCAGGGCCTGCGCGGGCAGCAGGATGGAGCGCAGCGCCTCGTGGTACGCGGCTTCCTGTACGGCGGAAGCGCCGTTGCGGCTCATGGTGCCGGCGCCGCCGTGGATGGCGAGGACGGGGCGGAAGTTGGGCGAGGTCACCGGGAGATCCTTGCGGTTCGGGCCGCTGCGCGTTGGCGCGGCGGCGGAGTCTTTGCACGTCCCGTGCCAGGCCGGGCACCGTCGGCGCCATGCAACCACGGCAGCACGGATTCTGCGAGCTGGGTCGCCGCCTTCACCGAGCCCTTGGCGCGGTGCGCCACAGCGCTGCACAGCGCCTCGATGAGGGGCAGCGCGCAAGCTTCGGAGGAAGCGAAGTAGTGGCTGTCGACCTTGGCGTAGAGGCTCACCGTCCCCAGCGCCGCCAGCGGCGACGTCACGCGATCGGTCAGGGCCAGCAGCGGAATGCCGGCATCGCGGGCCTGGCGCGCCAGCAGCACCGTGTCGGCCAGGTAGCGCGGGAAGGCGATGGCGACCAGGAGATCGGCGGGACGCGCACGGGCCAGCACCTTGGCGGCGAACGACGCGCTCTCCACGGTGGCCAGCGACTGCACGTTCTCGCAATAGGGATCGAGGCCGCGCGCAAGCAGCCCGGCCAGCCAGCTGCTGGCACCGAAACCGACCACGTACACGCGCCGGGCGCCCAGGATGGCCTCCACGGCCTGCGCGCAGGCCCGCGGGTCCAGCGCCTGGCGCGTGGCCTCGACGTTGTGCTGGATGTCGGCGAGCACGCCCGCGCATACCTCCGCCACGCTGGCCGAGTGCTCCAGTTTGCTGCGCAGCCGCTCCACGGGCGCGAGCGTGGTCTCGAAGCCGAGCACCAGGGCCGCGCGGAACTGCGCATAGCCCTCGAATTCCAGCGCGCGGGCGAAGCGGTTGGCCGTGGCGACCGAGACACCGACCGTCGCCGCCAGTTCGTCGATGGGCATCGTCGCCGCGTGCAGCGGATGCGCCAGCACCCAGTCCGCGATCTGCCGGTGCGAGGGCGTCAGCGCGGGCAACAGCCGCGCGATGCGTTGCGCCAGGGCAGGATTGGCAGGACGGGACGCTTGCATCGGGGTGAAAGGGGAACGGTCGGGCTGAGCGTTTTTTTACAGTCGGGGATCATACTGAAAAGATTTGCTCAGTCCCCCGCCATCCGCATCCGGCTCGCACAATGTCCCGCCACCACGAGGAGACCATGCATGAGCCAGCGCCCTCCCCTGCGCCTGCACGTCCCCGAGCCCTCGGGACGCCCTGGACACGAAACCGACTTCTCCTACCTGCATCTCTCGGAAGCAGGCGCGGTCCGCAGGCCTCCGGTCGACACTTCGCACTTCGACACCCAGGACCTCGCGTACGACCTGATCCGCGTCCTTGACGCCGAAGGCAATGCCGTCGGGCCGTGGGTCCCGGAGGTCTCCCCGGATCAACTCTGCCGCGGCCTGCGCGCGATGATGAAGACGCGCATCTTCGATGCCCGCATGCTCGTCGCGCAGCGGCAGAAGAAGATCTCGTTCTACATGCAGTGCCTCGGCGAGGAGGCGATCGCGGTGGCGCAGGCGCAGGCGCTGGAGCCGGGGGACATGTGCTTCCCGACGTACCGCCAGCAGGGGCTGCTGCTCGCGCGCGACGACATTCCGCTGGCTGAGCTGATGTGCCAGCTGATGTCCAACGAGCGCGACCCGCTCAAGGGCCGCCAGCTGCCGGTGATGTATTCGTACAAGCGTGCCGGCTTCTTCACGATCTCGGGCAACCTCGCCACGCAGTTCATCCAGGCGGTGGGCTGGGCGATGGCCTCGGCGATCAAGGGCGACACGCGCATCGCCTCCGGCTGGATCGGCGACGGCGCCACGGCGGAGGCGGATTTCCACACGGCGCTGACCTTCGCGCACGTGTACCGCGCGCCGGTGATCCTCAACGTCGTCAACAACCAGTGGGCGATCTCCACCTTCCAGGCCATCGCGGGCGGAGAGTCCACCACCTTCGCCGCGCGCGGGGTGGGCTGCGGCATCGCCTCGCTGCGCGTGGACGGCAACGATTTCCTGGCGGTGCTGGCCGCGTCGCGCTGGGCGGCGGAGCGCGCGCGCTCCAACCTCGGGCCGACGCTGGTCGAGTGGGTCACTTACCGCGCCGGCGCGCACTCCACGTCGGACGATCCGTCCAAGTACCGGCCGGCGGATGACTGGCAGCGCTTTCCGCTGGGCGATCCCGTGCTTCGACTGAAGCAGCACCTGGTGAACCTCGGCGCCTGGTCGGAGGACGAGCACCGGCAGGCGCAGGCGGAGCTGGAGGCCGAAGTGGCCGAGGCGCAGAAGGAGGCCGAGAGCCACGGCACGCTGCTCGATGGCCACATCCCGGATCCGGCGACCATGTTCCAGGACGTGTACGCGGAGATGCCTGCGCACCTGCGCGAGCAGCTTCGCCAATTGGAGGCCTGACATGCTGGCACGCACGAAGCAGGCCAGCGACGACGCGTCCGCCGGCGAGCGGCGGCCCATGACGATGATCCAGGCGCTGCGCTCCGCGCTGGACGTGACGATGGGGCGCGACGACAACGTGGTGGTGTTCGGCCAGGACGTCGGCTACTTCGGCGGCGTCTTCCGCGTCACCGAGGGGCTGCAGGCGAAGTACGGCCCCTCGCGCTGCTTCGACGCACCGATCAACGAGGGCGGCATCGTGGGCGTCGCCGTGGGCATGGCGGCCTACGGCTTGCGGCCGGTGGCGGAGATCCAGTTCGCCGACTACTTCTATCCGGCCAGCGACCAGATCGTGTCGGAGGCCGCGCGCCTGCGCTATCGCTCCGCCGGCGACTTCACCTGCCCGCTCACGCTGCGCATGCCCTGCGGCGGCGGCATCTACGGCGGCCAGACGCACAGCCAGAGCCCGGAGGCGCTGTTCACGCACGTGTGCGGACTGCGCACCGTGATGCCCGCCAATCCCTACGATGCCAAGGGACTGCTGATTTCCGCCATCGAATGCGACGACCCGGTGATCTTCCTGGAGCCCAAGCGCCTGTACAACGGTCCCTTCGACGGCCACCACGACCGGCCAGTGGTGCCGTGGTCCAAGCACGAACTCGGGAACGTCCCCGAAGGCTACTACTGCGTGCCGCTGGAATCGGCCTCGGTGTTCCGCGCCGGCACGCAGGTCACGGTGCTGGCCTACGGGACGATGGTCTGGGTGTCGCAGGCGGCAGCCGAGGAAAGTGGCATCGACGCCGAGATCATCGACCTGCGTTCGCTGTGGCCCATGGACCTGGAGACGGTGGTCGCGTCGGTGAAGAAAACGGGGCGCTGCGTGATCGTGCACGAAGCGACCAGGACCAGTGGCTTCGGCGCCGAGCTCTCCGCGCTGGTGCAGGAGCACTGCTTCTGGCACCTCGAGTCGCCCATCGAGCGCGTGGCCGGCTGGGACACGCCCTACCCGCACGCCACCGAATGGGCTTACTTCCCCGGCCCGGAGCGCGTGGCGGCGGCGCTCATGCGCGCCATGGAGACCTGACATGGGCACCTACGCGATCCGCGTGCCCGACATCGGCGAAGGCATCGCCGAAGTGGAACTGGTGAAGTGGCGCGTCCAGCCCGGCGACACGGTGCAGGAGGACCAGATCGTCGCGGACGTGATGACGGACAAGGCAACGGTGGAAGTGCCGTCGCCGGTGGCGGGGACGGTGAGTTCCCTTGGCGGCCAGCCCGGCGAAATCCTGGCCGTAGGCTCCGACCTGATCCGCCTGGACGTCGAAACCTCCCCATCCCCTTCCCCTCTCCCTCCCCCGCTGGGGGAGGGCCGGGGTGGGGGCACGCCGGCCCCAGTCCTGTCCCCCCACGCCAAACCTCTCGCCTCCCCCTCCGTCCGCCACCACGCCCGCCAACTCGGCATCGAGCTGACGTCCGTCCGCGGCAGTGGCCCGGGCGGCCGCATCACGCACGAGGACCTCGAAGCGCCTCCCTCCCCAGCCGCGCCCGCGGCCGCACTGCGCCCACGCGAAGGCGAAGAAGCCCTTCCCCTCACGGCGCTGCGCCGCCGCATCGCGCAGAAGGTGCAGGAATCCAAGCGCCGCATCCCGCACTTCAGCTATGTCGAAGAGATCGACGTCACCTCGCTGGAGGAAGTGCGTGCGCAGTCGAACGGTCGCTTCGCCGACAGCCGCGGCAAGCTCACCCTCCTGCCCTTCATCGCCCGAGCGGTGGTTCTGGCGCTGGACGACTTCCCGCAGATGAACGCACGCTTCGACGATGACGCCGGCGTCGTCACCCGCTATCGCGCCGTGCACCTGGGCATCGCGACGCAAACCGACGCCGGCCTGGCCGTTCCCGTCCTGCGCAACGCGGAGGCGCAGGACCTGTGGGGCCTGGCGCGCGAGATCGCACGGCTGGCGGAGGTGACGCGCAGCAACAAGGCGACGCGCGACGAGCTCACGGGTTCCACGCTTACCATCACCAGCCTGGGGCCGCTAGGCGGCATCGTCACCACGCCGGTGATCAACCATCCCGAAGTGGCCATCGTGGGCGTCAACCGCATCGTGGAGCGGCCCGTGTTCCGCGGCGGCGTGGTCGTGCCACGGCAACTGATGAACCTGTCCTCGTCCTTCGACCACCGTGTGATCGACGGGATGGACGCGGCCCGGTTCATCCAGGCCGTACGTGCGCTGCTGGAGCAGCCGGCGCTTCTTCTGGTGAATCCGTAGGGTGGGGTGAGCGCCGCAGGCCGAACCCCACCGCCCGCTCAAGCCCTCTCGCCGAACCGCTCCGCCGACCGCGCCTTCGCCTTGGCCGCCTCGACCTCGCGGTTGCGCGGCTCCGCATGGGTGACCATCGAGCGAATGAGCGTTCGCGCGGACGCCGCGACCTCCTCCACCGCCCGTTCGAACGCGGCCTCGTTGGCCTTCGACGGCACGGTGAAGCCGCTCAGCTTGCGCACGAACTGCAGCGAGGCATCGCGGATCTCGAGCTCCGTGGCCGGCGGCTCGAAGTTGAAGAGGGTTCTGATGCTGCGGCACATGGCGGAAAGCGGGGGCTGGGTACCGCGTCATGGTACGCCGCCCCACGACCTCCGTCAGCGCGCCCAGTGCACCTTCCCGTGCAGCGCCGGCGCCCCTCCTTCGCAATGTTGCTCGAAGCGCAGGTCGACGGATGCCAGGCCGCCGGCGTCGTACACGACGCTGTCCACCGCGAACCACCCCTGCAGCGTATTGCAGCCACGGCCGTTGCCGTACCACGAGAGTCCGCCCAGCGCATGGTTGTGGAAGGGATAGCGGATCAGGTTGCCGTAGTAGCCCGGCTGCACCTGCGTGAGGGCGTCCATGGCCTGGAAGGTGCCGTTCCAGCCGCCGCCGCTGACCGACACGCGCCCGGAGTCGCTGGAGGCTGCCATGGTGGTGATGGTGCTGGTCAGCCCACCGCCGATGTAGTCGCCCGGGTCGGATTCGAGGTAGATGTAGTTTCCGCTGGCCGGTGTGCTGCCCGGCGCCGGTGCCCAGGTGCTCGCCGGAATCGGCAGGAGCGGGCCCGCCGCCGTGGTGGTGTCGCTTGCGTCCCAGTGCACCTTGCCGTGCAACGCGGGCCCCGCGCCTTCGCAGTGCTGCTCGAAGCGCAGGTCGAGGCTGGCCAGGCTGCTGCCATTCCAGGTAATGCCGTCGACCGCCATCCACCCGGTCAGCGTGTTGCAGCCCCGGCCCCCGCCGCTCCAGTCGAGGCCGCCCTTCACGGGATTCTGGAAGGGATAGCGCTGCAGGCCTGCGTAGTAGCCGGGCTGCAGCTGTGCCAGCGAGCTCATGGCGATGAAATTGCCGGTCCAGGTCACATTGGCGCCGACGATCACCGTCGCCCGGTTGTCCGACACGGACACGTTGAGGATGGAGTTCGCCCGGGTGTAGAGGTTGGTCTGCCCCGCGCCGATGTAGTCGCCGACATCGCTTTGCAGGTAGACGTAGCTGCCGCTGGTGGGCGTCGCGCCGACGGCGGGGGCCCACAGCGCCCCTGGCGCAGGATTCACCGGTCCGGGCGGCGCGGTGGCGTCGCTGGAGTTCCACACCACGTGGCCGCGCAGCGCGGCCCCACCGCCTTCGCAGTGCTGCTCGAAATCGAGATCGATCGCGTTGAGCACGCCGGCGGTGTAGTTGACGGTGTTGATGACGATGGTGCCGGTCAGCGTGTTGCAGCCGCGCGCCTGGCCGGTCCATTCCAGGCCACCGACCGCCGGATCGCGGAACGACGCGCGCGTGAGGTTGGTGTAGGTGCCGGGCACGAGTTGCGTCAGCGTGTTCGGCAGGTCGAACTCGCCGCCCCAGGACTGGTCGCCTTGCACCTGCACGTGCAGGGTGGCGCCGTTCGGGGTGAAGGACAGCCTGGAATCGGCCTGTGTGTAGACGTAGAAGCGGCCCGCGCCGATGTAGTCGCCCGGATCGCTCACCAACGTGACCGACGTCGTTCCAGGCGCGGCGGCGACGTAGGCCGAGGCCTGCACCGCGACCGAGTTGTTCGCCGCCACGCGATCGCCGGCGGCGTGCACCTGCATGGCATTGGTGATCGTTCCGCTGGTGCCCGCGGCCACCTGCACCGGCAGGGTGAACACGAGGCTGCCGCCGAGCGGCAGGCGCGGCACGAGCATGCTCATGCCCGGGCTCGCGGGGCACGTAGCGCCACCGGTGGCGGCGCACGTCATGGTCCCGGCGACCTGCGAGGCACCGAGGGTGTCGGTGATGGTCACGTCGCGCGCTTCGTTTGGACCGGAATTGAACACCGTCATCGTATAGGTCGCCGTGCTGCCGGCCAGGATCGGCGTGGCAGGCCCGCGCCCGCTCACCGAAACGTCCGCCTGGTACGCACGGATCACCGGGAAGGCGAAGTTGTCGGCCGTGGTCGGGTCGTTCATCGCGTCGACGAACACGGCGCTGCTGATCGCGCCCTGAGCGTCGCCGGTGAGGGTGATGGGCGCCGTGAAGACCACCTCGCCGCCGGGAGGAATGTCGGGGATGTCGCCGGAGCCAGTGGGCGGAGGGCAGACGGCGCCGCCGCGGGCGGCACACGTGAAGTCGGGATCGGCGGCGAAGCCGACGCCCCATTCGGCGTACAGGGAAACGCCCCGGGCGGTGGCGCGGCCCAGATTGCTCACCGCAATGCTCATGTTCGCCGTGCCACCCGCGGGAACCGTGGCCTCGGCGAGGACGACCGAGAGCGACAGGTTGCTGTTCTGGGCTTGCTCGTTGGCGGGGGTCGAGCTGTCTCCGCTGCCCGAGCTACCGCCTCCACTGCCTCCATCGCCTCCGCCGCCTCCACCCCCGCACGCCGCCAGCGACGCAAGGACACATGCCGCCAGGATCTCCCTGAATTTCATCGTTCTCCTCCGGGTCCGGAGGAATCTACCCGAAGGCGGTACGACGCCTGCGGAAGTTATCCCGCATGGAACGCTGTTTCATTCCTTTGGAGGATGCAAGGCGCCTTCGGGGGGCGGCGCCGTCTCCGGTTTGCAACGAACCAGGTCACGAACTTCTTCGATGATCGCCTCCGGCCGGTCCGTCTGCATGAAATGCCCGCTGTCTTCGACCCTGTGATGACGTGACCGGTCGGACAACGCAGCGAGCCGCGCATGCAGTTCATCCCACGCCGCCTGCAGCTTCGGCCCCGCTTCCCCAAACCCTGAACCGGGCACCATGAACCCGCCCGCCGTCAGCACCCGCATCGGCACGGACCCAAGGCTGCCGATGCGCCGCCCCGCGGCCTGCATCGGCAGCATGTCTATGCCTTCCGCGTTGTTCGCGCTGTCCCGCCAGCCGCCGGACCAGAAGCGGCGCATGCCCGTGAGCATGGGCGGCTCGCCCTCCGTGGCGGGAGGAAACAGCGGGGAGCAGCGCTCGAACTGGTCCTCGTGCAAGGAATCCGCGAGGACGATTCCTGCCACATCCCCGGGGTATGCGGCCGCGTAGAGCCGCACGATGAGTCCGCCCAGGGACTGGCCCACCAGCAGCACCGGCCGCGAGGGCGACAAGGCCTGCACCACCAGGCGGAGATCCTGCACCAGGTCTTCCGGCTGGCGCGGCTTGGTCGCCGGGTCGCTGCGGCCGCGGCCGGCGCGGTCGTAGAAGCAAACGCGCGCGAAGCGCGAAATACCGTCCGCGACGGCCGCCCACGATGCACTCTCCGCGCCCAGGCCCACTTCCAGCAGCACGAGTTGTTCGCCCTGCCCCTGGACGTACGCAGCCAGCCGCCGGCCGCCGGCGGCGGCAATCCACGTCGGTTCGGTCATGCTCAGATCACCCTGCGCGGCGCGGCCGTCGCCGCGTCGCCGCTGTTCGGCGTCCCCGTGCGTTCGAGCAGCAGGATGTGCGTTTCCTCCTCGGCCACGGGGCAGTGCTCCACCTGCCTCGGCACGACGTAGAGGTCTCCCGGCCCGAGGGTCACGTTTCCTTCGCGCATCCGGATCGTGATGCGCCCGCTCAGGACGAGGAAGAAATCATCCGTGTCGGCGTGCTGGTGCCAGTGGAATTCGCCTTTCACCTTCGCCACCATCACGTCGTGCCCATTGAACTCGGCGACGGTGCGGGGTGCCCAGTGTTCGGAAAACGTGGCGAGCTTCTCGATCAGGTTCACTGCGGGCAAGGGAGCCTCCTTCAGGAAAGGCCGGATCATCGCGCGATCGGGCGCAACCGCCAACATCCGTGTCAATGGGTAAGCGGCTGATGGCCGGCGCGGGAAAACCATGAGGTGCCTGCCTTGCGGCGACTTTCCAAGGTCCCCACACTTGCCAGCAATCCGCGACCCGGCCGCATGCTCAAGAACATCGACCCCCTGCTGACCCCCGACCTGCTGCACGCCCTCGCGGCCATGGGACACGGCGATTGCATTGCCGTGTGCGACACCAACTTCCCGGCGTATTCCGTGGCGGGCGTCCGGCCGCTGATCCACCTGCCCGGGTGCAATCTGGTCCAGGTGTTGCGGGCCATCCTTTCGGTCCTGCCCCTGGACACCTACGAGACCCCGGTGCTGCGCATGGCGCAGGTCGGCGATGCGTCCACGCCGTCCGAGGCGCAGCTGGAAGCCCTCGAATCCGTTTTCTTCAAGCTCGATCCGATTCCACATGTGGAGGCGCTGGAGCGCTTCGCCTACTACGAGCAGGCGCGGCAGGCGTATGCGATCGTCGAGACCGGTGACGCCAGGCCGTACGGCAACTTCCTCCTGCGCAAGGGCGTCCTGAACGGAGTCCCGCAGCCGCGATGAGGCGGATCGATGCGCACCAGCACTTCTGGCAGCCCGCACGCGGGGACTATGCGTGGCTGCGCGCGGACGTGCCCGAACTGGCGCCGCTGCTGCGGGACTTCCTGCCGGAGGACATCTTGCCGCTGCTGCAGGCGGGTGGCATCGCGCAGACTGTGCTCGTGCAAGCCGCCGAGTCCGTTGCCGAAACCGAATTCCTGCTGGACCTGGCGACGCGCCATGACCTCATCGGCGGCGTCGTTGGCTGGGTGGATCTCGCCCGCAGTGACGCGGCGTCCACCATCGAACGCCTGGCGGAACACCCGAAGTTCAAGGGCGTGCGACCGATGCTGCAGGACCTGCCGCAGGCGGACTGGATCGCCCGCGCGCCGCGTCCGGACGCGATCCGCGCGCTGGTCCGGCTCGGGCTGCGCTTCGATGCCCTGGTCAAGCCCGAGCATCTTCCCGCCTTGCTGCAGTTCGTGCGCGCGTGGCCGGATCTGCCCGTCATCATCGACCACGCCGCCAAGCCACGGCTGGCACAGGGCTGGCAATCCGAATGGGCGATGGATTGGGGGCGGCACCTGTCCGAACTCGCCGCGCTGCCCCGGGTGAGCTGCAAGTTCTCCGGGCTGGTGACCGAGCTGCCGCCTGCCGCATGTACATCGACCGAAGCGACGGTCACCGCACTGCAGCCGGTATGGGACGCCCTGTTGCAGTGGTTCGGGCCGGCGCGCCTCCTGTGGGGCAGCGACTGGCCCGTGCTGACGCTGGCGACCAGCCATGCCAGCTGGATCGCGGCGAGCGAGAAGCTCCTGGGTTCGCTCGCACCTGCGGAACAGCACCAGGTGTGGCACGGCACCGCGCGCCGGGTCTACGGCCTGGCCTAGGGGCTCGTCCATGCAGCCTGTCGTCTCCATCCGCCAACTGTCCAAGTCCTTCGCCGGCGTCCGCGCCCTGGACCGGGTGCAGTTCGACCTGTTCCCGGGGGAGGTGCACGCCTTGATGGGCGAGAACGGCGCCGGCAAGTCCACGCTGATGAAGGTGCTTGCCGGCATCCATGCGCGCGACGCCGGCGAGATCGTCGTCGACGGCCACGCGGTCGACATTCCGAGCCCGCGCGCGGCGCAGGCGCTGGGCATCGGCATCGTGCACCAGGAGCTCAACCTGATGAGCCACCTGAGCGCGGCGCAGAACCTCTTCATCGGCCGCGAGCCGCGCCGCGGCTTCGGCCTGCTCGTCGACGAGGACGCGCTCAATGCGCAGGCCGAGCGGATCTTCGCGCGCATGAACCTGGCACTCGATCCGCGCACGCCGGTCAGCGAGCTGTCGGTGGCCAAGCGGCAGATGGTGGAGATCGCCAAGGCGCTGTCGTTCCACTCGAAGGTCCTCATCATGGACGAGCCGACGGCCGCACTGAACAACGAAGAGGTCGCCGACCTGTTCCGCATCATCCGGCAGCTGAGGGCCGAGGGTGTCGGCATCGTCTACATCTCGCACAAGATGGACGAACTGCAGCAGGTCGCCGACCGGGTGACGGTGCTGCGCGACGGCCAGTACATCGCCACCGTTCCCATGGCCTCCACCAGCGTCGAGGCCATCATCTCCATGATGGTCGGCCGGCAGCTCGAGCAGGTCGGGAAGGACCACCCGGACACCGCGCGCAACGAGGTCGTCCTCGACGTGCGCGGGCTGCGTCGCGGCTCCGCGATCAAGGACGTGAGCTTCGTGCTGCGTCGGGGCGAGATCCTCGGCTTCGCCGGGCTCATGGGTGCGGGCCGGACCGAGGTGGCGCGCGCCGTCTTCGGCGCCGACCCGATCGATGCCGGCGAGATCCGCATCCATGGCCAGGCCGTTCGCATCCGGTCGCCGGAACACGCCGTCGCGTGCGGCATCGGCTACCTCTCCGAAGACCGCAAGCAGTTCGGGCTGGCGACGGCCCTGGACGTCGCGACCAATGTCGCCCTGTCCTCGATGCGCTCCTTCCTCCAGTGGGGCGCGTTTCTCGACGAAGACCGGATGCGCGCGACGGCGGAGTCGTACGTGCGGCAGCTGAGCGTCAAGACGCCCTCGGTGGACCACCAGGTGCAGCTGCTGTCGGGCGGCAACCAGCAGAAGGTCGTCATCGCGAAGTGGCTGCTGCGCGACTGCGACATCCTGTTCTTCGACGAGCCCACGCGCGGCATCGACGTGGGCGCCAAGGCGGAGATCTACAAATTGCTCCATGCGCTGGCGGCGCAGGGCAAGGCCATCGCGGTGATCTCGTCGGAGCTGCCGGAGATCCTGCGCCTGAGCCACCGCATCGTGGTGATGTGCGAGGGCCGCCTGACCGGCGAACTCGCGGGTCACGAAGCATCCCAGGAGGACATCATGCGCCTGGCCACGCGCCGCGAGGAAATGGTATGACCCTGCCCCTGACCCCGACGGAAGCACAAGCCGCGGGCCCCGGCCCGCTGGTGCTGCTGAAGGAGCGCGTGTTCCGGCCGGCCACGCGCCAGAAGCTGCTGGCGTTCGCCAGCCTGCTGGCGATGATGGTGTTCTTCAGCCTGGCGTCGGGCAACTTCCTGCAGGTCGACAACCTGGTGAGCATCCTGCAGGCCACGGCGGTCAACGGCGTGCTCGCCATCGCCTGCACCTTCGTGATCATCACGGGCGGCATCGACCTTTCCGTCGGCACCCTGATGACCTTCTGCGCCGTGATGACAGGCGTGGTCCTCACCTACCTCGGCCTGCCGCTGCCTGTGGGCATCCTCGCCGCGATCTTCTTCGGGTGCCTGAGCGGCTTCACCTCGGGCTTCCTGGTCGCCAAGCTGAAGATCCCGCCTTTCATCGCCACGCTGGGCATGATGCTGTTGCTGAAGGGCCTGTCGCTGGTGATCTCCGGGACCAAGCCGATCTACTTCAACGACACGCCCGGCTTCACGGCCATCTCGCAGGACTCGCTGATCGGCGACGTGCTGCCCTGGTTGCCCATTCCCAATGCGGTGCTGATCCTGTTCCTGGTGGCGGTGGCCGCGGCCATCGTCCTGAACAAGTCCATCCTCGGACGCTACACGTTCGCGCTGGGGAGCAACGAGGAGGCGGTGCGCCTGTCGGGCGTGAACGTCGACTTCTGGAAGATCGTGGTCTACACCGTGAGCGGCGGCATCTGCGGCATCGCCGGCCTGCTGATCGCGTCGCGGCTGAACTCCGCGCAGCCTGCGCTGGGGCAAGGGTACGAGCTCGACGCCATCGCGGCCGTGGTGATCGGCGGCACGTCGCTGTCGGGTGGCACCGGCACGATCCTGGGCACCATCATCGGCGCCTTCATCATGAGCGTGCTGACCAACGGCCTGCGCATCCTGTCCGTCGCGCAGGAGTGGCAGACCGCGTTGACCGGCGTGATCATCATCCTCGCCGTGTACACCGACATCCTCCGCCGGCGCAGCCGGTGATTCCGTTCAACCACAGGAGACGTCCCATGTCTACGAAACGTGCATTCGGTCTCGCCGTTGCCCTGGCGGCGGCGCTGGGCATCCACTCCGGGGCCAGCGCGCAGGAGGTCTACATCCCGCTCGTGTCGAAGGGCTTCCAGCACCAGTTCTGGCAGGCCGTGAAGTCGGGTGCCGAGCAGGCCGGCAAGGACTACAAGGTCAGGATCACCTTCGAGGGCCCGGAGACGGAAGCGATGGTCGACAAGCAGATCGACATGCTGTCGGCCGCCCTGGCCAAGCATCCCACCGCGATCGGCTTCGCCGCCCTGGACAGCAAGGCCGCGATCCCGCTGCTGAAGAAGGCCCAGGCGGCCAAGGTGCCGGTGGTGGCCTTCGACTCGGGCGTGGACAGCGACATCCCGGTCACGACGACGACCACCAACAACAAGGCCGCCGCCGCCCTCGCCGCGGACAAGATGGCCGAACTGATCGGCAAGAGCGGCGAGGTGGCGGTGGTGGCGCACGACCAGACCAGCCGCACCGGCATCGACCGCCGCGACGGCTTCGTCGACCGCATGAAGTCCACGTACCCCAACATCCGGGTCGTGACCGTGCAGTACGGCGGCGGCGACCACCTGAAGTCCACGGAGATCACCAAGTCCATCCTGCAGGCCTACCCGAACCTCAAGGGCATCTTCGGCGCCAACGAGGGTTCGGCGATCGGCGTCGTGAACGGCACGAAGGAGATGAAGCGCAAGATCGTGATCATCGGCTACGACTCCGGCAAGCAGCAGAAGGAAGCCATCCGCGACGGGTACATGGCCGGCGCCATCACCCAGAACCCCGTGGGCATCGGCTACAAGACGGTGGAAGCCGCGGTCAAGGCGATCAAGGGCGAGCCGCTGCCCAAGGTGATCGACACGGGCTTCTACTGGTACGACAAGACCAACATGAACGACCCCAAGATCGCGGCCCTGCTGTACGACTGAATGGACCTGCACCTCCAGGACAAGGTCGTCATCGTCACGGGCGGCGGCGCGGGCATCGGCGCCGCGATCAGCCTGCAGCTGGCGCGCGAGGGTGCCGTGCCCGTGATCTTCGATCGCGATGAACTGGGCGAGGACTTCGCCGTTTCCCTGCGCGCGCTCTGCCCGCGCTTTCACTTCTTCCGCCTCGAGCTGGCCGACGAGCCGGCCGTGACGCAGGCCGTGGCGCAGGTCCAGGCCGAATGCGGAGGCATCGACGGACTGGTGAACAACGCCGGCACCAACGATGGCGTGGGGCTGGAGGCCGGAAGCGCTGCCTTCCGGAAGTCGCTCGAGGCCAATCTCGTCCACTGCTACCTGATGGCGCACCTGTGCGTGGAGTCCCTCAAGCAGCGCCGCGGGGCGATCGTCAACATCTCGTCGAAGACCGCGCTCACGGGCCAGGGCGGGACAAGCGCCTATGTGGCGGCAAAGGCTGCGCTGCTGGGCCTGACGCGCGAGTGGGCGGCTGCGCTGGCGCCGGACGGCGTGCGGGTCAATGCGGTGCTGCCGGCGGAAGTCATGACGCCGATGTACCAGCGTTGGCTGGGGACGCGGCCCGATCCCGCGGCGGCCCTCGAGCGCATCACCGAGCGCATTCCGCTTGGCCATCGCATGACGACCGCGCAGGAGATTGCGGACCTGGTGGTGTACCTGCTTTCGGATCGGTCGGCGCATACGACGGGACAGTGGCTGCATGCGGACGGCGGGTACGTGCACCTGGATCGGGCTCTATCGTGAACCCTCCTCGGGCGGGGAGCGCGCATCCAGGATCTCGCACGCGGTTCCTTCCAGTCGCTCGATCGTCGCAAGCGTCTCCTGTTGCAGGGCTTGCAGTCGCTCCGCCTCCAGCTGGCCTTCGACGATCGCCTCCACCCAGGAACTGTTCTCCCTGAACCGGACTTTCACGCCGTCGATCTCCACGACATAGCGGTTGTAATCCGATCCTTCCACGAGCGGCGGAGCATCTGCATCGACGCGATAGAGCTTCTCCAGCGCGCCGAAATCCGGCGCGTCCTCGTAATGCCAATAGCTCTTCATGCCGAGGTGCGCATGGCGCTCGTTCCACCACTCGCTCCGGACATCGCGGATCCTGCTGCGCTCGCGATCCACGCGCAGCGTCACCCAATGCGCCCAGTCACGCTTCGTCAGCCTGCGCCACTCGCCCGTCACCGAGTCCAGCGCCCACTCGTCGATGTTCTCGACCAATGGGAACGGGTCCCCCATCCAGCGATCGCCACCGGCGATGACCAGCGTCATGCCATCTTCGGCCAACTTTGCTGAGTGCTCATGAATCCATCCCGGTGACTGCCCATAGGTCGACACCTTGCGGATGCGCATCGAGCCGACATCGAGCGCGTAGACCGGCGTCTCGCCTACCTTGCGTTGATCGGGATAGCCCAAAGATCCTACGATGAAGATCTCGTCGCCGATCTGCGTGGCCGAATGGAAATCCGTCGGCGGAAAGTCCTCGGCGGGATATCCGTAGATCGCGATCTGTCCGTCGGTCCCGATCACCGTGACATCGTTGTAGATGTAGAAATCCGGGTCGTAGGAGTCCTCGTGTTCGCCGGCGATGTGGATCACGCGGCCGTCATGGAGGACGGTCTCGCTCTTGCCGAACCGCTGGAAGCACCACATCGGCCCCGCATCGAACGGTGACGGCCCCGAGTAGATGTTGTTGGCATTGAAGCCGTCCCAGCGCGTGCGCACGAGCCACTGCCACAGCCGGTTGTCGAGCCGCATGGCGTGCACCGAGGGCCTGCGCGGCGAGCGCCAGGCAAGGAAGTCATCGCCGCTCAGCGCAGGGGCGGGTTCAGCCTTGCGTTGATCGTCGGCCGCCTGCTCCGCAGCCATCCGCTCCCAAAGATCGTCGTCCTCGTCGTCTTGTTGCATTGCTTCATCGCTCCTTGAGCATCCTCGCCAGCTCGCGCTTCCCCTTCGCATTGGCTTGGCGCCACGCGCTTCTCGCCAGCTCCAAGAAGCGCTCCTCCGCCGCATCCGGCATCGCGCGCTCCCCGTGCGCTTCGTCCAGCCACCCCGCCGCCTTGCCCGCGTGCTGCTCGATCTGCCGCGCCAGCTTGTCACCGATCGGCCGCGAGGACTTGATCTGCGACCACGTGCTCGGGGAAATTTCCAGCGTCGCGGCGAACGCCTGTTCGAGGCCCTTGGCGCTCTCGCCCCTGGCGAGCTGCTCGCGCGCGTAGTCCTGGTAGAGCGCCAGCATGTTGCTGCGCCGGATGAGGGTCACGTTCTCTGTCACTTCGTTCACTTCGCGCAACGCGCCAAAAAAAGATTGTGCCCCCACTTGCGCATCTTGTTAAGACTCTTTATAGTTTGCTTCCTCGCCTCGACCGAGGCATGAACGGAATTTCAAAGGACCCATCGTGAATACGGCTCGCCTAGCAATCAACGCCATGACCCGCAGTGCGGGCCATCGGCCGTTCGTGCGCGCCGCGTTCCATGGCGGCGTGCAGCAGCTTGCCTGTGCCTCGTATGAGGATCCGAGCGCCAGTCCGGGAGCGGGAGCCGTGTAAGCGCGACCCTGCGTCACCTCTCACCGAGGCCCGGATTCCGCAAGGATCCGGGCCTTTTTCTTTTTACCGCCTGTGGCGTGGCCGTCGCGGGCACCCACCGTGCAGCCGCCTGCGGCTGCGCACCGCTGCCGCATCGCCGGCCGCGGATCGTTCTTTAACAAGTTGCCGCGATGCAGCGCCGGATCTGGCCGGACCCTGCATCGCATCGTGCGGATTTAGCTCAGTGGGAAGAGCGCCACCTCGCCAGGGTGGAGGCCGCGAGTTCGAGGCTCGCAATCCGCTCCACTTCGGGTGTGCCCAGGCACCACCGTCCATGCGCAGCCGCGGGAACGGCAGGGCGGGATGTGCACGGGGTCGCGCCCCATGTGCAGCGAGGGCACCTGGCCGGCATGTCGGCCACTCGCGCCTGGACACAGCCGAAGTGGAATCGCATGTCGTGTTCGTCCAGCGGCCGAGGATCCCTGACCTTCACTCAGGAGACACGGGTTCGATTCCCGTACACGACGCCACCCGCCGAAGCCACGCGCCCACAAGGCGCGGGGCGGAAACCGGCCGCAAAGATTGGGCGGCTCCGGAACCCGTCACCGGAATCCCTCCAGAGGTCCGTTAACTCAGTGGCCAGAGTGCCTCCCTGTCGAGGAGGAAGCCGCGGGTTCGACTCCCGCACGGACCGCCATTCACAACGAAGCCCCGCTAGCTCAGTGGCGAGAGCGCCGGTCTACGAAACCGGAGGCCGCACGTTCGAATCGTGCGCGGGGCTCCACTTTCACCTCCGCGTAGCGCAGCTGGGAGCGCGCGTGCCTTGGGAGCACGAGGTCGTCCGTTCGATCCGGACCGCGGAGACCAGCCTTTCGATGGTGCCCATGGCGCAGTGGCAGCGCTCCTGATTGTGGTTCAGGCGGCCGTCGGTTCGATCCCGACTGGGCACCCCAGCATGCATCCCCTCGTGGCGGAATTGGAAGACGCACCGGTTTCAGAAGCCGGCGCCGCGAGGCATCCCGGTTCGAGTCCGGGCGAGGGGACCAGCATTTCACGCGGGCTGAACTCGGTGGGTCGAGTAGCTGCCTCTTAAGCAGAAGGTCCGGGGTTCGAATCCCCGAGCCCGCACCACATCACTTTCTCACTTCAGGAGCCATCATGTCCATCACGCTCTACCAGGTCCTGGCGAGCGCGATGCCGTGGCTGGCCGCCCTGCTGCGAACGCGCCGTCCACGTACGCGTGTGGCGACCGAACCTCTCGACGATGCGGATCTCGCGCAGCGTGTCCGTCTCTCCGGCGAGTGGTGACACCCGTTCCCTTCCCCGATAGCTCAGTTGGCAGAGCGCCCGGCTGTTAACCAGGAGGTCCATGGATCGTGCCCATGTCGGGGAGCCATTTCACCTGGCCGCGTAGCTCAGTGGGAGAGCACCGTCTTGATAAGGCGGGGGCCGCTGGATCGTTCCCAGCCGCGGCTACCAGGTCACTGGTCCAGCGCCAGCAAAGCCTTCTTCAACAGATGGTCCGCCGGCGAATCGCCCACCCAGATCCGCAGGATCATGCCGAAGAACTCGGCGTCGCCGACCGGCGCGCCCTGCGGCTGGTCCAGGATGAAGAACTGCGTGCCCTTGCCGGGCACGTACTCCATGGCGAATGTGTCGCCCGGCACCAGCCTGGACTTGCCCGAGAAGATCTCGATCAGGCGGTTGCTGGAGATCGCGTGCTTCTGCACCTTGTCCTTGGGAGAGTTCTCCTGCAGCCCCTTGATGAACAGCAGGCCGAGGTCGGTGCCCGGGATCTCGCGCAGCGCCGTGAACTGCAGGCGCATGGGACCCGTCTGCTTGAAAAGGCCCTCGGGAGAGTTCGCCTTCGCGGGGGTGTAGAGGCCAAGGTCATACACCTTGAAGATCGCCTTGTGCCGCGTGCCCGCGCCATTGAGCTGCAGCCGGGTGCCGGCCACCTGGATCTCGGGCGGGAAGTTCGTCTGGGTCGGGGCAGCCACCGCAAGGGCCGAAGCCGCAAGCACGACGAGCGCCAGGCTCATGGGAATCACGCGGCGGACCTGGGGAACGCGATGCATGCTGTCTCCGGAGTTTCAGGAAGGAGGCCGCGGAAAGCTTAGGGGAAATGCCTGCGTTCCACCTTGGGGCTGTGGGTTCGCCGTCACACCCGAAGGAAGGGCCAAGCGGGAAAGCGTGAGGGATTGCGCACGTCGCATCGCCGTCATTCCCGCGGAGGCGGGAATCCAGGGCTCCCACGAAGCGCGCCTGCGGCGCGTTTTTTCAACGCCCTGGATCCCCGCCTCCGCGGGGATGACACCGCCCCGGCCTCATTTCATTCAACATCACAGGGAGAGACCACCATGGAACTCATGAAGAACGTGCAGGCGTGGACGGAAGGCGTGGCCGTCGAATACGACGCTCTGCAGCAGATCCGGAACATCTCCGGCCTGCCCATCCTCGCCGGCCACGTGGCCGTGATGCCCGACGTGCACCTGGGCAAGGGTGCAACGGTGGGCACGGTGATCCCGACGCGGGGCGCCATCATCCCGGCCGCCGTGGGCGTGGATATCGGCCGCGGCATGTGCGCCGTCCGCACCGAGTTGACGGCGCAACAACTGCCGGACAGCCTGGCGCGCGTGCGTCATGCCTTCGAGGCCGCAGTCCCCGTGGGCTTCGACCACCACGACAAGGTGCTGAATCCGACACACGAAGGGCCGCACGGACGCGACCTGCGCACCAAGATGCAGGCGCTCTACGCGCGCTTCGAGGACCTGTCCATCCTGGCGGTCCTCGGGCGCACGGACGCGCGCCGCATCTGGCGCCAGCTGGGCACGCTCGGCGGCGGCAACCACTTCATCGAACTGTGCCTCGACGAGGCCGGCGCGGTGTGGGTGATGCTGCACTCGGGCTCGCGCAACATCGGCAAGACCATCGGCGAAGCCGCGATCGGCATGGCCCGCGAAGCCGCGGTGCGCGCCGGCGTGGCCCTGCCCGACAAGGACCTCGCATGGCTGAACGAAGGCACGCCCGCGTTCGCCCAGTACGTCGAGGCGCTGCAGTGGGCGCAGGACTACGCGGCGCTGAACCGCGAGCTGATGCTGTTCCGCGTGCTCAATGCGTTGCGCGCGACGCTGGGCCACCCGGTCGCGACGACGAAGGAAGCCGTGAACTGCCACCACAACTATGCGACCGTCGAAGAGCACTTCGGGTCCAAGGTGTGGATCACCCGCAAGGGTGCGGTGAGCGCGCGCGCAGGGCAGCTCGGGATCATCCCGGGCTCCATGGGCACGCGCAGCTACATCGTGCAGGGCAAGGGCAACCCGCTCGCGTACTGCTCCTGCAGCCACGGCGCGGGCCGCCGCATGTCGCGCGCTGCCGCCAAGCGCCTGTTCGACCTGGACGCGCTCGCGCAGCAGACCGACGGCGTCGAGTGCCGCAAGGACGCCGGGGTGATCGACGAGATCCCCGGCGCCTACAAGGACATCGACACCGTCATGGCGGCGCAAGCCGACCTGGTCGACGTCGTGCACACGCTGAAGCAGGTGCTCTGCGTGAAGGGCTGATGCGGGAAGGGGCTCGCGCGGCCCCTCTCCCATTTCCCCGAACGAGGAGGACCCATGCATTCCACCGTCCTGCAACTGGACATCCAGGGCACCCCGCAGGCGTGGATCGGCCTCGAGGAGGCCGCCCTGCACTACGCCACCGGTTCGGTCGCGTGGGAAGACGGCGCCGGCCCGCTGGCGACGCTGCGCGGTGGCTGGAACACGGTCACCGGCCGGCAGTCCGCCATCGCGGTGGCGCCTATCGTGGCCGTGCGCGGCCACGCCAGGCGCAACCTGTTCGACATCGTGCCGGGCGTGACCAAGTCCAAGCTGCTGCGCCGCGACCGCCACACCTGCGCCTATTGCGGCTGGGTGTTCGGCGAGCGCGACCTGCAGGCCGAGCACATCGTGCCCGACTCGCGCGGCGGCCCGTACACCTGGATGAACCTGGTGACGGCCTGCGGCGACTGCAATGCCCGCAAGGGCAACCGCACGCCGGAGGAAGCGGGCATGCCGCTGGTGTACCTGCCCTACGTGCCGACGCGCTTCGAGTCCTTCCTGCTGGAGGGACGCCGCATCCGCGCCGACGTGCACGCATGGCTGGCCGCACGGCTGCCGAAGCATTCGCGGCTGCACTGACAAGTGCAGCTGCCACGAGTCTCTTCTCGTTGAAAGGCATGCGCTCACAGGCAGGGGTTCCAACGCCCCGCCGGCGTGCCAAGGCCGGGAGCGCGAGCTCCTGTCGCCGGGGTACGTGCCGCCACGCCTGGCAACGAGGGAGATCGGGTGGACACGGTGTGTCCGCAAGGTCCCGGGTTCGAGTCCCGGCCACCCACCACTGTTGATAGCTCAGTTGGTAGAGCAACGCACTGTGAATGCGTCTGTCGCAGGTTCGACTCCTGCTCACATCGATTGGAAATCGACAGAGTCCCCGCCGAACGCGCGGGGGTGAAGGCGCCTCGTGCGCTCTTGCCTCCGCGTCAGCGGCACGGTCCTGTGCGAACGGCAAGCGGGGTCCGCGTGCACGGCCAGCCAGCCGCCCTCCGGGGCGGCGGCGCGCCGCGTCATCCGGCCCCTGGCACCGTGCGTCCGCCGTGTCCCTGTAACGGCCCCTATTCCATTCCCCAACGCACGCAACAAGGAGAACAACAATGCAATTCCAGCGTGTCACCATCCGCAAGAACGAGCGCGGCCTGCTGCTGCGCAACGGCGACTTCGAGCGCATCCTGCGTCCGGGCAAGCACTGGCTCGTGAGCCTCGTGGACGACCTGCGCGTGCAGGTCTTCCCGCTCGCCGAGCCGACGTTTGCGCACCCGCTCGCCGAATACCTGCTGGCCAACGAGCCGGCGCTGGTGGCGAGCGAGTTCCTGCGCGTCGAACTGGGCGAGTACCAGGTCGGCCTGCGCACCGAGAACGGCGTGCTGGTGGAGATCCTGCCGCCGTCCACGCGCCGCCTGTACTGGCGCGGCCTGATCGACGTGAAGGTGGAGGTGCTCGACATCTCCGCCTCGCCCGAACTGCCGCCCGCGCTGGTGCCGCGCCTGGCGCAGCCGCAGCTGCGTCCGCGCGCGGTCGCCGGCCTCGCCGGCGTGCTGCTGGTGCAGGTGCCGGAGTCCGGTGCCGGCCTCGTGACCATCGACGGCAAGCTGGCCGGCCGCATCGGCCCGGGCGCGTACGGCTTCTGGCGCTTCAACCGCAACGTCGCGGTGGAAGTGCTGGACCTGCGCATGCAGACCATCGAAGTGACGGGCCAGGAGATCCTGACCCGCGACAAGGTGAACCTGCGCCTGAACCTCGCGGCCACCTGGCGCTACGCCGACGTGCTGAAGGCCTTCGAGCAGCTGGCCAAGCCCGCGGACCACCTGTACCGCGAGCTGCAGTTCGGCCTGCGCGCCGCCGTGGGCACGCGTTCGCTCGACGAGCTGCTGGAGAACAAGGGCGTCATCGACGAACTGGTCTCCGCGCACGCGCGCGCGAAGCTCGCGCCTTTCGGCATGGAGGTCGATAGCGTCGGCGTGAAGGACATCGTCCTGCCCGGCGAGATGAAGACCATCCTGGCGCAGGTGGTCGAGGCCGGCAAGGCGGCCGAGGCCAACGTGATCCGCCGCCGCGAGGAAACCGCCGCCACCCGCTCCCTGCTCAACACGGCCAAGGTGATGGAGGACAACCCCACCGCCCTGCGCCTGAAGGAGCTGGAGACGCTGGAACGCGTGGCCGAACGCATCGACAAGATCTCGGTGTTCGGCGGCCTGGACCAGGTGCTCAACGGGCTGGTGAAGCTGCGTTGAGCGGTGGCTGCGAGGCTCGAGGCCCCACGCTGAATTGGCGTGGGGCCTTTTTTTTGCTTCCATCCACCGTTCCCCCTCGTCATCCCCGCGCAGGCGGGGATGACGACGTCGGTCACTGTGCGCCCATCTCCTCCATCAACTGCGTGAACGCCTCCAGCCTCCGCGCATACGGCGCCAGGACCGCGGGCTCTTCGGAAACCGGCACACCCAGCATCCGTGCCAGCTCCTCCCGCGGAATCTCCCCGTCTCGCGACAGCGCGTCCGCCACCGAGGCCAGCAGCGCGGCGTGGTCCCGCAACAGCCGCTGCGCGCGGTTGTACTGCGCCGAGAGGATGCGCTCCACCAATGCATCGGTCTCCCTGATGGCGGTGTTCACCTCGCAGTCCTCGTCCCGGCCGACGTCCGTGCGGCTGATCCGCCCGGCGAAGCCGTGGAAACGCACGAACTTCGCCGCTTCGGCGGTGGCCTGGCGCAGGTCCTCCTCCGCGCCGGTCGTGCACGCGGCCACCCCGAACACCAGCGCTTCGGCGGCGCGGCCGCCCAGGCTCACGCAGATCGTGTCCAGCACGTCCTGGCGCGACTCCGCCCGCAGGGGCAGGTAGCTGTTGTAGCCGCCGTCGAACGAGGCGACGTTGATCTTCACCTCCAGCGGCACCTGCTTCAGCAGCAGGCCGTACAGCAGGGCGTGGCCGGCTTCATGGACCGCGAGCAGCGCGCGGAAGTCCGCCTGGGTGCGTTGCCTCAGGCGTTGCACATCCAGCGGCACTGCGAAGTCGCGCAAGCGATCGCCCCAACACGCGCGCAGATGGCGACGGTCCGGCGCGACGACGAGGCCCACGGTGTCACCCTGCCGCGCGCCTTCCGCCAGGGCCCACACCGCGGCATTCACCAGCACGCCGCTCAGGAGCCCCTCGATGGACGAAAACAGCGGGCGCGTTCCCTGCGCGGGGAACACGGCGTTTGCGTAGATCTCCTCGCGCACGTCCTGCCCGATCGTGACCCGCAGCAGCGACGTGCGGCCCACTTCGGCGGCCAGGCGTTCGCATGCCTGCGCGATGAGGCGCTCGTAGGTGGCGCGGTTCAGGCTCGGATAGACGACGTGGTTGTTCCCAAGGCGTGCAACCTGTTCCGGCCGGAAGCGCCGGCCCAGCGCCTTCTTGACATCGATGACCGACAGCCGCTGGGTGAATCGGTGGAAGATGTCCGCGTCCGTGTCGCAGTCCTCGATGCGGCTCGCGATCGCCCGGTACATGCCGTCCAGGTTGCCGGTCACGAAGACCAGCAGCCGGCTGTAGTCGGTGCCCCAGCGCGAGGGGTCGTTGCGGAACGCGTCCAGGCGCAGGCGCACTTCGTCCACGGGCCACGCCATCACTTCGAGCAGCGGCTCCTTCAGCTTGAGCGTCTTCTTCAGCTGCAGCGCCTCGAAGGGCGACAGCTTGAAGCGACGCGGCGACTTCGCATCTTCGCCCGCTTCCTTGTCGCGGTCGTACTCGGAGTCCGCCATCGCCTCGTCCAGGTCGCGCATGAAGGACAGCTGCGGCGCCAGCCGGCCATCCGACAGCAAGGCCCAGACGTCCTGGTAGCGTTCCACCTTCAGGTCTGCGCCCTTGTCGTCGACGGTGCGGAAGCGCTGGAATTCGTCCAGCAGCAGGATGCCCGGCTCGCCCTCCTGGACGCCGGAGTCGGACAGCATGCCCGAGATGCTGCTCCTCCAGTAGCCGGAGCCGTTGGAGAACCCGTCCATCTGCACTTCCACGAAGCGGTCGTAGAAGCCCAGCTTCTGCGCCAGGGAGCGCACGAGCTGCGTCTTGCCCGTGCCCGTCAGGCCCCACAGGCACACGATCACCGGCCGCTGCACGAGTTCCGGCATCACGTACCACGCGCGGATGGCCTCCAGCACGCGGTCGATGATCGCGTCGATGCCGAACAGCTCGGTCTTCAGTTCTTCGCCGATGCGGTGCAGCTGCTCGCTGCGTACCGCGATGCGGCTGCGGATGTCACTCGAATCCATGGTGTTTCTCAATCTTCTTTTTCATGGCGTCCCATTCCCCGCACCAGCCGCGCGAGCGCGACCTTCTCCGCGCGGCGCATGGCGCCGGCGGTGCGGACGTGCTTGCCGGCGGCGTTCGACGACGCGCGCAATGCGGCGGCGCGAGCCACGTGGTTGCGTGGTTCGGTGTTGAGACGGATCTGCAGGGTGATCGGCTGCTTCATGCGTTGCAGCTTCTTCACCTGCCCTTGCGCGTAGTCGCGCGACGAAACCTTGGCGCTCATTGCGCCCTCCAGATGCAAAAAACCCCGGCTGAACACGTTCGGGCCGGGGCTGCGTTGCCGCGCGCCGGCTGGAGTGACGCACACATCCAGCCAGGGCGGCAGATGGAGCGGTCGTTAGATCAGGACAAGAAAAAGGTTCATGGCTTCACCAGCTTCGTTGGACCGCAAAAGCGCGGTGACTGGCAGGAAGGAGGCGGATTGTGAGTGCATCCGCGGACGGATGCAATGCCGCTGAGGCAGCTGCGCGTGTTCTGTTGCGCAATTGCCGAAGGCGTATCATCCCCGCCCTGCCCGCAGGATCCCGCCTTGACCACCTCGCCGTCCACCCCGCCCGCCCCGCTCACCGCCGAAGACTTCGACGCCCTCGACGACCAACTCGACCTGCTGCGCGAGCAGGACGAGGAGATCCCGCAGTGGGAGTTCTGCGAAGGCTTCCTCTGCGCGCTGGTCTGCATGCGCCGCGAGGTTGCGCCGGAGGAATACTGGCCCGTGCTGCTGGGCGAGGACTTCCGGCCCATGGAGCACATGGAGTTCGTGTGGCGCTGGCGCCGCCGCTGGCAGGAGATCGCCACCGCGCTGGACCAGCCGGTGGAACTGCTGGAGGACGAACGCACCTACCACCCCGAGGCGCTCGATACGCGCGGCGCCATCCTCGCGCTGCCGCCCGAGGAGCGCCTCGAAGGCGACCTGGAGAACCTGCCGGCCTATGCCCAGGTCTGGGCGCTGGGCTTCATGTATGCCGTCGAAAGCTGGCCGGAGGAGTGGGTGCCCCCGCGCGATCCCGCCGCCGCGGAAATGCTGGACAACGCGCTGCAGGACATCGTCGCGCTCACCGAGGGCGACCCGGGCGAGCCGGCCATTTCGATGTACAGCGAATCCGGTCCGCCCAGCGTGAGCAACGAGCGGCTCGACACCGTCGGCTCCGGGATCTGGGCGGTGTACGAATTGCGCCAGCTCGCGCGCAGCCTGGGGCCGCGGATCGACCCGGTGCGCAAGGCGGCCGAACCCGGACGCAACGATCCTTGCCCCTGCGGCAGCGGCAAGAAATACAAGAAGTGCTGCGGCAGCACGTGAGCCTGCCGGCGGTCCTCGCGACGGCCACGGCCCTTGCGCTCGCCGGTTGCGATCGCACGCCCGCCGGTGTCGTGCTGCGCATCGACGACCCGCAAGTCCTTGCGAAGGGCCAAGCGATCTACGGCGCCCAGTGCGCTTCCTGCCACGGCGCAAAGCTGGAGGGCCAGCCGAACTGGCGTTACCGCGACGCCTCCGGCCGGCTGCCAGCCCCGCCGCACGATGCGACCGGGCACACCTGGCACCATCCGGACCAGGTGCTGTTCGACCTCGTGAAGTACGGCGTGGCCCGGACGGCCAACATGCCGGACTACGTCTCCTCCATGCCGGCGTACGAGCAGACGCTCAGCGACGCGGAGATCGTGGCGGTGCTCTCGTGGATCAAGGCGCAGTGGCCGGACAACATCCGCCGCAAGCAGGAAGAAGTCGACGCCGCCGCGCGCCGGCAGGCGAAGTCCTGAGGCGGGCTACCAGCCCAGCCCGAACTTCAGCGCCAGCATGACGCCGGTGCCGCAGACGATGGTGCCGAACAGGTCCTTCTTCCAGGTGAAGAAGGCGAGGCCGGCGAGGGCGCCGAAGATGCGCGCGTCCCGCCAGGTGTGGATCAGGTGCCCCTGGGTCATGACGATTTCCGGCGCGACCACTGCCGCCAGCGCGGCGATCGGCGCGTAGCGCAGTCCCTCGCGCAGCCAGCGCGGCATGGGCAGGTCCTGCTCCGGCAGCAGGAAGAAGGAGCGGCACAGGAGCGTGACCGCGGCCATGCCGAGGATGGTGAGGAAGATCTCGAGCGTGCTCATGGCGGGCAGTGCATCAGCGGGCGGCGTCGGGGCGCGCGTGCTGCGCCAGCACGCCGAAGGCCACCGCCGCGGCAATGGCGACGACGATGTTCATGCGCAGGGGCAGCGCATAGGCGGCCACGGCGGCACTGGCTGCGACGAACGCGGCGATCCAGGTCGAGCGGCTGCGCAGCTGCGTGCAGGTCAGCGCCAGCAGCGCCATCGTGCCGGCGAAGCCGACGCCCCATTCGGTGGGGATGGCGTTGCCGGCGACGATGCCCGTGATCACCGCGAGCTGCCAGGCGGCGTAGTTCACGAGGGCGGCGCCCCAGAAGTAGTCCACCTGGCCGGGCTCGCGCTTGGGCTCGGGGTAGCGGCGCAGGAAGGTGGCGAAGATGGTGTCGCCCATGAAGTAGCTGAGCGCGACGCGCCGGCGGCGCGGCAGGTGTCCGAAGTACGGCCGGTACTGGTAGCTGAAGACCAGGAAGCGCAGGTTGACGCAGGCCACGGTCGCCCAGACCACCCACATCGGGGCATCGGTCGCGATCAGGGGCAGCACCGCCACCTGCGAGGAACCGGCGGAGACCAGGAGGGACATCAGGATGGCCAGCGGAATGCCCATTCCGCTCTTGGCCATCGCCACACCGGCGACCAGGCCCCAGGCGGAGATGCCGATGGTCATCGGCCCGCAGTCGCGGACCCCTTCGCGGAACATCGGCCGGCGCGCGAGGGCAAGCATCCTGCGGTGCACCCGCGCGACGCGCAACGACAGATCCGGACTTCCTCCCATGCCGCCCCGATTGTCCACCAGGACGAGCCACCCCACGCGGCGGTCGAGAAACGCAGCCCTCCCGCCGCCGGCGCCTCAAGCAGCGGCGGCCACCGGCGCGGCCTGCAGCCGCGCGATGATCTCCTGCGTCCCCAGCACGTCGCCGAAGAACAGCATCCAGTTGTGCAGGCTGTGCTCGTGCTCCTGGGGCGTCACGGCGGACAGCGCGTCGTGCACCATCACCGTGGCGTAGTCCATCATCATCGCGTCGCGCGCGGTCGACTCGCAGCACACGTTGGTCACCGTGCCGCCGACCAGCACGTGGGTCACGCCCCGCTCGCGCAGCACCGCATCCAGCGGGGACGAGCCCGGCGTCAGCGCGCTGTAGCAGCGCTTGGTGACGCGCGCATCGCCGGGCGCGGGATGCAGGCCGGGCGCGATCTGGAAGCCGGGATGGCTGCTGGCCAGTTCGCGCAGGCGCCGGGCGCTGCGCTCCGGCGTCAGCATGTGGGCATGGTGGTGCGACCAGAAGTCGTCGGCCCCGTCGGCGCTGGTCTGCACCCACACCACGTGCCCGCCGGCCGCGCGCAAGGCGTCGGCCAGGCGGTTCACGGCCGGGAAGGTGGCGCGTGCCGGCGCGCATTCGCCCAGGTAGCCGGGCTGCGTGTAGTAGTTCTGCAGGTCGACGACGACGAAGGCCGTGCGCGCCGCATCGAAACGATCGTACGGATGCAGGCAGCCCTGGCGGGCCACCACCCGGTCCACCACCCATTGCGGAAAGTCCATGCGCCTCCCTTCAGGCATAGCGGCGGGCGAGCGCCGCCTCGATCCGCGCGATCGCGAGGTACATCAGCCCCGACAGCAGGCCCAGCACCACGATCGCGGTCATGACGATATTGAGCTTGAACACCTGGCTGCCGTTCAGGATCAGGAAGCCCAGCCCCGCGTTGGCCGACTGGAACTCGCCGACGATCACGCCGACCAGGGCGAGCCCGATGTTCATCTTGAGGGCCGCGATCAGCGTCGGCACGCTGCCCGGGAGCACCACCAGCTGCAGCACCTGCGCGCGGCTCGCGCCCAGGGTGCGGGCCAGCTTGACCTTGTTGGGGTCGATCGCCTGGAAGCCCTCGTAGACCACCATGATCGTGACGAAGACGGCGATCGCCACGGCCATGCCGTAGACCGAGTAGTCCGAGCCCAGCCAGAGGTAGAAGATCGGCACGAACGCGATCTTGGGCATCGCGTTCGCCACGACCAGGAACGGGTCCAGCACCTTCTGCGCGAAGCCGGACCACCACAGCGCCGCCGCGACCGCGATGCCGATCCCCATGCTGAGGGCAAAACCGATCAGCGTCGCCTTGAACGTGGCCCACGTGTGGCCGACCAGGTCGCCGTGGCGCAGCAGGTCCAGGAAGGCCGGCCACAGCGCGCTGGGATAGCTGGTCAGCATCGGGTTGACGACGTGCGTGCGGGCCAGGACTTCCCACAGCGCGAGGAAGGCCGCGAGCACCAGCACTTGCGTGGCCAGGATCCAGACGCGGCGGCGCCGTTCGCGCGCGCGCCAGGCCAGGTATTCCGGGCTGGGGGCGTTCGCCGCCACGGGAGCATCGCCCGCAGGCGCCAGGGAAAGGGGCACTGCCATCTCAGCCCTCCACGTGCACGTCGAGCTCGTCCCAGAGCGTGCGGAAGTAGTCGTTGAACTCGGGGCGGGCGCGCGCCTGCATCGGCGTGGGCCGCTGGCCGCCGCCGAACACCATGCGGTGCTCGCTCTTGATGCGGCCCGGCCGGCGCGACAGCACCACCACGCGGTCGGTCATGGCGATCGCCTCGCCGATGTCGTGCGTGACCAGGAGCACCGACTTGCCCTCGCCGCGCAGCACGTCGACCACCTCGTCGGCGATCGCCAGGCGTGTCTGCGAGTCGAGCGCGGAGAACGGTTCGTCGAGCAGCACGACGTCCGGCTCGGTCACCAGCGTGCGCGCGAGCGCGACGCGCTGGCGCATGCCGCCGGAGAGCTGCCGCGGGTAGTGGTGCAGGAACGCGCCCATGCCGCACTTGTGCAGCAGGTGGATGGCGCGCTCGCGGGCCTGCTTCAGGTCGCGCTTCTGGATCTGCGCGCCGAGCAGCGCGTTGTCCAGGATCGTGCGCCACTCGAACAGGTAGTCCTGCTGCAGCATGTAGCCCACGCGCGGCGACGGGCCGCGCACGGGCGCGCCGTCGACGCAGACGTCGCCCGACGACGGCTGCAGGATGCCGGCCACCAGCGACAGCAGCGTGCTCTTGCCGCAGCCGGACTGGCCGATGAGGCTGACGAACTCGCCGGCGGCGAGCCGCAGGCTGACGCGATCGAGCGCCTGCGTCTCGCCGGCTGCGGTGAAGTAGCGCAGCGACACGTCGCGCAGCTCCACCCGCGGCGAGCGCGCGTCCGCCGACTCCCGGAGGACCGCGGCCATCAGCGTGCCTTGCTGGCGAAGTCGTTGACCACCACGGCCTCGTAGGCCACGCGCTTGCCTGGCTCCAGCACGCCGCTGGCGACCAGCATGTCCTGCAGGCTCTCGATGGCGCGGCGTTCGACGACGGGGTTGGTCTTCCACAGGCCGATGCCGCGGTAGCGCTCCACGGCGGCGACCAGTTCGGCCTCGCTCATGCCGGGGAAGAAGGAGGCGATCGCCTTCGCCAGGTCGGCGGCGGGCGCGGTCGCGACGTGCTTCTGCGCGCGGACGATGGCATCCGTCCACGCCTGCGCGACGCGCGGGTTCTGCTTCAGGAAGGCGTCCGTGGCGGTGAAGACGGTGTAATCGACCGGCCCCACTTCGCGGCCGACGGAGGCGACCACGAAGCCCTGGCCGCTCTTCTCGATCATGGTCGCTTCCGGCTCCAGGAAGATGGCGAAGTCGGTCTGGCCGGCCAGCCAGGCGCCGGTGCGCGCGGCCGGGCCGATGTTGTTGACGATCTTCACGTCGCTTTTCGGGTCGACGCCGTGCTTGCGCATGGCGGTCTGCAGGAAGACGTCGGGGTTGGAGCCGGGGCGGAAGGCCATCACGCTCTTGCCCTTGACCTGCTTCCAGTCGAAGGCACCTGCGGGCTTGGTCCGGGCCACGAGCAGGAAGCCGTCGGTGGCGGTGAGGCCGGAGAAGATCCTGGGCTTCACGGGCGACTCGCTGTTGGCGACGTAGATCGACGCCTCCGGCCCGATCAGCACGATGTCCGCGCTGCCCGAGAGCAAGGCGGCCATGCCCTTGTCGGTGCCCTGCGAGGTCTTCATCGAGACGTCAAGGCCGGCCTCCTTGAAGTAGCCCTGGCTCATGGCGACGTAGGCCGGCAGGTACAGCACGGAGCGCACCACTTCCTCGTAGCGCACCTTGGCCAGGCTGCCCTGGGCCACGGCCGGTCCCGTCAAGCCGACGGCGAACGCCGCGGCCAGGGCCCAGCGAAGGAAGGGGTGCGCCATGCGGCCACGGACCTGCTGCAGAAACGAAGTCATCGATACTCCTTGCTTCTTGGTGAGTTCATGGTGAATACAGTATGCAAGGGTCGTGCCTGCCCGGTTGTTCTGCTGCCAAGCAGCCCGCCCCTTCCACCCCTTGAACGTTTCGTGCGAACTTTTGAGTTAGATCAAGGGCGCCGGGATACTATATACAGCGCCAAGGACAAAGAACCCCGGGAGTTGCCCTAGCTGGAGGCGAGGCGCGAAAGCGGCTCCCCGCGCCCGCGCCGGTTGATCCGGGCGCGGCCGGCACCATCTGCAAGGGCTCGGCGTCCCGCCGCAGCGTGCCCCCCTGCCCCGCCCCACAATGCCTCCCATGTCCCCTCTTCCGTTCCACCCGGCCGTGTCCGCCTGGCTGGAGCACCGCTTCGGCCAGCCCACGGAGGCCCAGGCCCAGGCGTGGGCCGTCACCTCGCAGCACCGCCACGCCCTGATCGCGGCGCCCACGGGCTCCGGCAAGACGCTCGCAGCCTTCCTGGCCGCCATCGACGACCTCGTGCGCGAGGGCCTCGCCTCCGGCCTGTCCGATGAAGTCCACGTGCTGTACGTGTCGCCGCTGAAGGCGCTGTCCAACGACATCCGCAAGAACCTGGAGGAGCCGCTGGCCGGCATCCGCGCGCAGCTCGCGGCCCAGGGCCTGCCGGATCCCGGCATCCGCAGCGCGGTGCGCACCGGCGACACGCCCACGGTGGAGCGCGAGCGCATGCGCCGCAAGCCGCCGCACATCCTGGTGACGACGCCGGAATCGCTGTTCATCCTGCTCGGCTCGGAGTCAGGCCGGGCGATGCTGAAGTCGGTGAAGAGCGTGATCGTCGACGAGCTGCATGCCATCGCCGGCAGCAAGCGCGGTTCGCATCTCATGCTGTCGCTGGAGCGGCTGGAGGCGCTGGGCGAGCGGCCGCCGGTGCGCATCGGCCTGTCCGCCACCGTCAAGCCGCTGGAGGAGATGGCGCGCTTCCTGGTCGGCGAACGCGCCACGCCCGCGGCGATCATCGACGCGGGCCACGTGCGCGAGCGCGACCTTGCGATCGAGGTGCCGCGCTCACCCCTGGGCGCCGTGATGGCCACGGAGGTGTGGAGCGAGCTGTACGACCGCCTCGCGGACCTGATCCACCAGCATCGCACGACGCTCATCTTCGTGAACCAGCGGCGCATCGCCGAACGCATGGCGCGCCACCTGGCCGAGCGGCTGGGCGAGGAGCACGTCACCGCGCACCACGGCAGCCTGGCGCGCGAGCATCGCCTGAATGCGGAGCAGCGGCTGAAGCAGGGCGAGCTGAAGGCGCTGGTCGCCACCAGCTCGCTGGAGCTGGGCATCGACATCGGCGAGATCGACCTGGTATGCCAGATGGGATCGCCGCGCGCCATCAATGCCTTCCTGCAGCGGGTGGGCCGCGCGGGCCACGCGATCGGCGCGATTCCCAAGGGCCGGCTGTTCCCGCTGTCGCTGGACGACCTGCTGGAATGCACCGCCCTGCTCGCGGCCGTGGATCGCGGCGAGCTCGATCGCATCCGCGTGCCGGACCAGCCGCTGGATGCGCTGGCGCAGCACATCGTGGCCGAAACGGCCTGCCGCGAATGGCCGCTGGACGCGCTCTACGCGCAGCTCCGGCGCGCACAGCCCTATCGCGACCTCGCGCTGCACGACTTCGAAGAGGTCGTGCAGATGCTCGCGGACGGCTACAGCACCCGCCGCGGCCGGCGCGGAGCCTACCTGCACTACGACGCCGTGCACCGGATCCTGCGCGCACGGCGCGGCGCGCGGCTGGCTGCCGTCACCAACGCCGGCGTGATCCCGGACCAGTTCGACTACGACGTGGTCCTGCAGCCCGAAGGCCATCGTGTGGGCACGCTCAACGAGGACTTCGCGTTCGAGAGCCTGCCCGGGGACATCTTCCAGCTGGGCAACGCCTCCTATCGCATCGCCAAGATCGAGACCGGCAAGGTGATGGTGGAAGACGCAAAGGGCATGCCGCCCACGATGCCCTTCTGGCTGGGCGAAAGCCTCGGCCGCACCGACGAACTGTGCGCGGCGGTGTCGCGCATCTGCGAGACCGCGGACCACCTGCTGGCGGACGGCGTGGCGGCCTGCACCCGCTGGCTGCACGAAGCCCTGCGCTTGTCCGAGCCGGCGGCGCAGCAGCTCGCGTTGTACCTCGCGGCCGCCCGGGCGGCCCTGGGCGTCCTGCCGTCGCAGCGGCGCATCGTGTTCGAGCGCTTCTTCGACGAGGTGGGCGACACGCACCTGGTGATCCACTCGCCCTACGGCTCGCGCATCAACAAGGCCTGGGGCCTGGCGCTGCGCAAGCGCATGTGCCGCAAGTTCAACTTCGAGTTGCAGGCGAGCGCGCTGGAGGACAGCATCGTGCTGTCGCTCGGGCCCACGCACAGCTTCGCGCTGGACGAGGTGCAGCACTACCTGAAGTCGGCGACCGCCCGCGACGTGCTGGTGCAGGCGCTGCTCGACGCACCGATGTTCGGCACGCGCTGGCGCTGGAACGCCACCGCGTCGCTGGCGGTGCGCCGCATGAACGGCGGCCGCAAGGTGCCACCGCAGTTCCAGCGCTCCGACGCGGAGGACCTGTTGACGGTGGTGTTCCCCGACCAGATCGCCTGCGCGGAGAACATCGCGGGAGATCGCGAGATCCCGGACCATCCCCTGGTGGCGCAGACGCTGCACGACTGCCTGCAGGAGACCATGGATGCCGACGGCTTCCTGGCGCTGCTGAAGCACATCGAGGCGGGCGAGGTGGAGATCACCACGCGGGACCTCCCGACGCCGTCGCCGCTGTCGCACGCCATCCTCAACGCGCGGCCCTTCGCCTTCCTGGACGACGGCGCGGCGGAGGAGCGACGCACCAAGGCGGTCCGCACGCAGCCGATCGCGGAGCTGCAGACGGCGCGGGACGTGGGTCGCCTGGCCGCAGAAGCGATCGCGCAGGTGCGCGCGGACGCGTGGCCCGAGATCGGGAATGCGGAGGAATTGCATGACGCGCTGGTCGTGCACGGCGTCCTCGCGGAGGAAGAAGCCGTCTTCCCGGACCTGGTGGAGTCGCTCGGACAGCAGCGGCGCGTCACGCGCCTGCGTACGCCCGCGGGCGCAACGCTGCTGGTCGCGGCCGAACGGCTGCACGAACTGCGCGCGATCTTCCCGGCTGCGACGCTGTCACCGGAGATCGCGCCCGTCGCGAAGGAGCAGCCCTCCGCCGACGACGCGTTGCGCGAGATCCTGCGCGGTCGCCTGGACCTGCTGGGTCCCGTCACGGCAGATGCGCTCGCCGCGCCGCTGGGCCTGCCCGGCGACGCCGTGCTCCCCGCGCTGCTGCAACTGGAAGCCGAAGGCGCCGTGATGCGCGGCGGCTTCACCGCGCCCGGCGCCGCGGAGTGGTGCGACCGCCGCCTGCTGGCGCGCATCCACCGCATGACACGCGACCAGCTGCGCGCGGAGATCCAGCCCGTGCCGCCGGCGCAGTTCATGCGCTTCCTGTTCCGCTGGCACCAGCTCGCGGGCAGCGAGGGCGACGAGCGCCGCGCTGGCGAAGGCGGCCTGGCCGACGTGCTGCGGCAGCTCGAAGGCCACGCCGCGCCGGCCTCGGCCTGGGAAGAAGACCTGCTGCCGGCGCGCATCAGCGACTACGGGCCCGCGATGCTGGACAAGCTGTGCGCCGTGGGCCGCGTGACCTGGTGGCGGCCGGCCGACGGCGAGGATGCGGCGGGCCGCAAGTCGGGTGCGATCCGCAGCACGCCGGTCCTGCTGTGCGAACGCGATGCGATGGCCCACTGGCAGCAGGCCATCGGCGCGGTGCCCGTGGACGAGGCGGTGCTCTCCGGCTCGGCGCGCGTGGTGCTGGACCTGTTGCGCCAGCACGGCGCCAGCTTCTTCCCCGACCTGCAGCGCGACGCGCGCATGCTGGGCACGCAGGTGGAACAGGCCCTGTCGGAGCTGGTGGCCCACGGCCTCGTCACCTGCGATTCCTTCGCCGGCCTGCGCACGCTGGTGATGCCGGCGGACAAGCGCAACAAGCTGCGGCGCAAGGGCCGCGGCCACGATCCGATCGACGACGCGGGCCGCTGGTCGCTCACGCGCCGGCCGCGTCCCGAGGACCCCGTGCCGGGCGCCCTCGCGGAGCCGCATGTCGAGCACATCGCGCGCGTGCTGCTGCGGCGCTACGGCGTCGTGTTTCGCAAGCTGCTCGAACGCGAGGACGGGTTGCCGACCTGGCGCGAGCTGTACTACGTGCTGCGCCGGCTGGAGGCCCGCGGCGAGATCCGCGGCGGCCGCTTCGTGAGCGGCTTCTCCGGCGAGCAGTTCGCGCTGCCCGACGCGGCGGCGGCCTTGCGCAAGATCGCGAAAACGCAGGGCCGCGAACGCGTGGCGATCTCCGCCGTCGATCCGCTGAACCTCGCCGGCATCCTCACGCCGGGCGACAAGGTGCCGCGGCTGCCGGGCAACCGCCTGCTGTTCGAAGGCGGCGTGCCGGTGGCCGTGCAAAGCGGCGGCGACATCCGCTACCTGCGGGAGCTGGAGCCGGCGGTGCAATGGGAGGTGAAGAACCTGCTGGTGCGGAAGCAGCTGGCGGCGAGCTATGTGGTGCCGCCGGCGGGGATGTCGTAACCGTCATCCCCGCGGAGGCGGGGATCCAGGGCGTTGAAAAGTGCCCGCGCAGCGGGCACTCCCCTGGAAGCCCTGGATTCCCGCCTGCGCGGGAATGACGAAGGGGAGCGCGGGAATGACGGAGGGGCGGTCACTCCGCCTTGATATTCGCTTCCTTCACGATCCGCGCATTCGCCGCGTGGTCCTTCTCGATCACTGCCGCGAACTGCTGCGGCGTGCCGGTGCTCACCACGTTGTCCAGTTTGCGCAGCTGCTCCTGCACGTCCTTGTCGGCAAGGATCCTGTTGATGTCCGCGTTGAGGCGCTGCACCACGTCGTGCGGCATGGACGCCGGCGCATAGAACCCGAACAGCGACGTCAGGTTGGCCTCCGGGAAGCCGAGCTCGCCGAGGGTCGGCACCTGCGGCATCGCGTGCAGCCGGTGCGGGCCGGTCACGGCGAGCACCCGCACCTTGCCTTCGGAGATGAGCGCGTTGAGCGGACCGAAGGGGTTGGCGACGAACAGGTCGAACTGGCCGCCGGCCGCGTCCGTGAGGAGCTGCGTGCCGCCTTTGTACGGCACGTGCGTGAGGTCGGCACCCGACTTGCGGCGGATCTGTTCGATCATCACGTGGCCGAGCGTTCCGTAGCCCGAGCTCGCGAAGCTCACCTTGCCGGGGTTTGCCTTCGCCTGCGCGATCGCGTCGGCGAAGGTGGCGCCCTTGAAGCGCGGCGTCGCCATCACGTAGACCGGCGAGTACGTCACCGACGCCACCGCGACGAAATCCTTCAGCGGGTCGTACTGCACCTTCATCACGTGCGAGTTGAGCGTCAGCGGGCTGATCGCGGCGAAGGCCAGCGTGTGGCCGTCCTCCGCCTTGGCGACCGCGTCCATGCCGATCGTGCCGCCCGCGCCCGCGCGGTTGTCCACCACGACCGGTTGCCCCAGCAGCGGGCGCAGCCGCTCCGCCAGCATGCGCGCGACCACGTCGTTGACGCCGCCGGCCGGATACGGCACGACGATGCGAACGGGACGCGTCGGCCACTGCGCCTGGGCCAGCGCGGCGAACGGCGGCAGGACAGCGCCCAGCGAGCCCAGGCCGATCTTCAGGATGTCGCGGCGGGTGGTCATGCGCGTGCTCCCTCGGAAACGAACCACTCTCGCGCGAGCCGGTCCCAGAAGCCCGCGCCCAGCCCGAGGATGTCGTCGTTGAAGTCGTAGGCCGGGTTGTGCAGGTTCACTCCCGGCTTCCCGCCCGGGCCGTTGCCGATCCAGCCGTAGGCGCCGGGCACCTTCTCCAGCATGAAGCCGAAGTCCTCCGCCGTCATCGCCGGCAGGACGTCCGCCTGGGCATTGCCTTCGCCGACGGCCTCGGCCATCACGCGCGCCATGAAGCGGGCCTCGCGCGGATGGTTCACCGTGGTCGGGTAGCCGGGCTTGATGATCACCTCGGCGCTCGCGCGGTGGGCCTGCGCCACGTGCGTGCTGATGCGCTCGATGCCTTCGATCAGCTGCTGCAGCGTCGCGTCGCCCAGCGTGCGGCAGGTGCCGTAGATGAAGGCCTCGTCCGGGATGATGTTCTCCACGGTGCCCGATTCGATCTTGCCGATCGTGAGCACGGCGCTGTCCAGCGGATCCACCGTGCGCGACACCAGCGACTGCAGCTGGCCGACGATGGCGCACGCCACCGGGATGGGATCGATCGTGGTGTGCGGCTGCGCCGCATGGCCGCCCTTGCCGCGCACGCGGATCTCGAAGCGGTTGGCCGAGCCCATGATGGGCCCGACGCGCACGCCCATCTGCCCCGCGGGCAGCGCGGGCCAGTTGTGCAGGCCGAACACGGCCTGCACCGGGAAGCGGTCGAACAGGCCATCCTCCATCATCTTGCGCGCGCCCGCGCCGCCCTCTTCCCCCGGCTGGAAGATGAAGTGCACGGTGCCGTTGAAGTCCGGCTTCTTCGCCAGCAGCGTGGCGCCGCCCAGGAGCATCGCGGTGTGGCCGTCGTGGCCGCAGGCGTGCATGCGGCCCGGGTTCGCGCTGGCGTGGTCGAACGCGTTCAGTTCCTGCACCGGCAGGGCGTCCATGTCGGCGCGCAGGCCGATCGCGCGTCGCGGGTCGCCCGCGTCGGGTCCGGTGCCGCGCAAGGTGGCGACGACACCGGTGCCGCCCATGCCGCGATGCACGGGCAGGCCCAGCGCCTCGAGCCAGGCGGCCACCTGGCCGGCGGTGCGCGTTTCCTCGAACTTCAGTTCGGGGTGCGCGTGCAGGTCGCGGCGGAACTGGATCAGTTTGCCGATGTAGGGGGAGAGGTCGGGAGGGGATTGCATGATGGCCTGCGCGGAGATGTCGATCTTAGTGTGCGTGCAGCTCGGTGGGGTTCGCCTGCGGCTCACCACCACCCTACCAGGCGGCCGGTGAGCGCGGCGACCGCGGGGGCCGTAGGGTGGCGGTGAGCGCAGCGAACCCCACCGTCCCCCCCCGCGCGCTCACGTGTAGCGCTTCTCCAGCGCGTCCCACTCCGGCTTGCCGACCAGCCGCTGGCGCTCCGCGAACGGCGCCACGAGCGCCGGGTCCTCGTCCACGCGCTTCGTGTCGCGCAGGACCGTGAGCACGCGGCTCATGCCGGCCAGCGCGCCCTGCAGCGCCGCGTTGGCGTAGAGCACGAAGCCGAAGCCCAGCCGCCCCAGGTCCTCGGCGCCGAAGATGGGCGTCCTGCCGCCGATCACCATGTTCATCAGCTGAGGCTTGTCCAGGCGCGTGGGCAAGGCCTGCACTTCCTCGGCCTGCGTGACCGCCTCGACGAAGAGGATGTCGGCGCCGGCTTCGCTCATCTTCTGCGCGCGCTCGATGGCGGCTTCGAAGCCGTGCGTGGCGCAGGCGTCCGTGCGCGCCATGATCATCAGGTCGGGATCGCGCCGCGCGTCCACCGCCGCCTTGATCTTGCTGACCGCCTCCTCGGTGGAGATGACCTCCTTGCCGCTGAAGTGGCCGCAGCGCTTGGGCGCGACCTGGTCCTCCAGCTGGATGCAGTCGGCGCCCGCGCGCTCCAGCGTGCGCACCGTGTGGACCACGTTCAGCGCGTTGCCGAAGCCGGTGTCCGCGTCGACGATCAGCGGCAGGTCCACCGCGTCGCGGATGCGCGCCGTGTGGTCCGCGATCTCCGCCAGTCCCATGAAGGCCTGGTCGGGCATGCCGAACCACATGTTGGTCACGCCGGCGCCGGTGACGTAGACCGCCTCGAAGCCGGCGTCGGCGATGACGCGCGCCGACAGCGCGTTGAACGCGCCGGGCACGATCACGCCGCGCCGGGCCTCGGCCAGGGCGCGCAGCGCCTTGCGCGGGCTGGTCGCCGCCATCACTCGTCCTTCATGCCGGTGGCCTTCACCACCTTGCCCAGGCGCGCGCCCTCGTCCTCGCAGAACTTGATGAAGGACGAGCGGGTGCCGCCGATCGGCTCGATGCCCAGGCCGCGCAGCTTCTCCACGACGGCCGGGTCCTTCATGGCCTTGTCGATCGCCGCGGCCACCTTGTCCTGGATCTCCACCGGCGTGCCGGCGGGGGCGTGCACGCCGGCCCAGTGGGCGATCTGCACTTCCTTGAAGCCCTGCTCCATTGCCGTGGGCAGCTGCGGGTAGGCGTCGATGCGCTTGGTCCAGGTGGTGGCCAGCGCCTTCAGCTTGCCGGCCTTGATCTGCGGCAGCACCACGATGCTGGCTTCCGAGGTCGCATCGACCTGGTTGCCCAGCACGGCGGACACGGATTCGTTGCCGCTCTTGTACGGCACGACATCCAGCTTGGCGCCGTAGCCGGTCGTGAGCATGCCCTCGACGAAGTGCGGGGTGCTGCCGACACCCGCGGTGCTCCAGTGCAGACCCTTGTCCTTCTTCGACGCGGCGACGAACTCCTTCAGGTCCTTGTAGGGCGAGTTGGCCGGCACGATGATCACCGACGGCGCCAGGCCGATCATGGCGACGGGCACGAGGTCGGCGTCCTTGTACGGCACCTTGCGGATCATGCTGTTCGACACGACGCCGGCGGAGCTGATCAGGAACGTGTAGCCGTCCGGCGCAGCCTTCGCCACGAGGTCCGTGCCGACGATGGTGCCGGCACCCGGCTTGTTGTCGATGACGATCGGCTGGCCGAGGATCTTCGAAGCGCCATCGGCGGCGGCGCGCGCCAGCAGGTCGTTGGCGCCGCCCGGGCCGAAGGGCACGACGAAGCGGATCGGGTGGCTGGGCCACGCGTCCGCGGCATGGGCCGGCAGGACGGCGGCGGCAAGGGCGGAAGCGGCAAACAGGAGCGCGAAGCGGCGGGGGGAATGCATGGGAGGTTCGTGCGGGCCGCGGGCCCGATAGGTCTCGAAGGAGCGGAAATTCTACGATCGCGGCGGTGATGCCTTGCGCATTACATCTGTAATGGCGCCGCATTCGGCCATTCACGGGCCGCCTGCAGACTTTCGGCCGACACGCAGCCGCCTTCGCGGCCGGCCTGCGCCGTCGACCGCCGCCGTCCCGGGGTCACCCCCGCGCACGGAAGGCATGGATCCACTTCATGGAGGTCTTCCCCTTGGGTATCGACATCGACCTGCGTCGCCTGCGCTTCTTCGTCGAAGTGGTCCGGCAGCGGGGCTTCTCCCAGGCTGCGCGGGTGCTGTTCGCGACCCAGCCGACCGTGAGCAAGGCGGTCAAGCAGCTCGAGGAAGAACTGGGCGCGGCGTTGCTGGATCGCACGGCGAGCCCGGTGCAGCTGACCGATGCGGGCCGCGTCGTGTACGAGCGCGGGCGGCACCTGCTCGCGCAGGCCGGCGACCTCGGCAACGAGCTGGACGAACTGCGCGGCCTGCGGCAGGGAACGCTGCGGCTCGGCTTCGGCCGGATGGGCACGACGGCCTTGTTCGCCGACGTGATCTCGGAGTACCGGCTGCGCTTTCCGGCGATCCGCGTCGACGTCGTGGTGCGGGAGCACCAGGAGCTGCTGGCGAACGTGCGTTCGGGTGGCGTGGAGCTGGCGCTGGCCTTCGGCCCCGTGCCGGACGACCTCGATGCGAAGGACGTCTTGCGGGACGAGCTGGTCGCGCTGCTGCCCACCGACCATGCGCTTGCCGCCCGTGAGTCCGTCGCGCTGCGCGAGCTGCGGGACGAGCATCTCATGCTGTTCGACGAAGGCTCGCACCTGAACGCCGCCATCCTCGCGCAGGCCGGCGGCGACGCTGCCACGCAGGCCACGGCGTTTCCGAGCCAGGCGGACCTGCTGTTCGAACTGGTGGCGGCCGGCGGCGGCGTCGCCTTCATGCCGAGCCGGCTGGAGGCGGCCCGTCCCCACCGCAGGGTGCGCGCCGTCGCCCTGGAGACGCCCGGCGTGCCCTGGATCGTGCGCATGGCGTGGCGCCGGGGCGCGTACCTGTCGCATGCGGCGCGGGCGTGGATGGACATCGTGTCCCGGCACCAGCTGGGGGGAGCAGGCGCATGACCCGCCGCCCGCACGCACCCCATGCCGTTCCGGAATGGCAAGGCGCCCGAGATTTCATGGGCCGCATGGGAGGGTCCGTGGCTAGACTGCCCGCGAGCGCGCCGCACTTGCACGGCTGGCACGAGGAGACGTCGTTGGGACCGATACATGCGCCGCAGGCGCGAACGCCAGCCGCCTAGGAGACGCAGCATGCCTGGACTTGCCATCGGCGCGTGGGCGCCGGCCGCGGTGCTGCTCGTCTCCGCATCGGTCGCCGGCATCGGCAGCGCCTGGCACGCGCACCGCCGCAAGATCCGCGACGAGATCGCCGGCGTGGCCGCGGAGCTGGCCGAACGCATCGCCGCCGCGGAGCGCATCGGGGAGGACGCGCTCGCCTGCGTCAGCGTGCTGCAGACCCTGCACAGCGTCGACCCCGAGTTGCTGAAGGTCGAACGGCGGGGCGTGTGCTTCCTGCTCTCGCTGGTGCAGGCAATGGGCAGCGCCGCGGCCCGGGCCGCGCCTCCCGCCGAGCCGGGGGTGCTGCCCCCGCTGCGCCAGCTCGTGACCAGGCGACGGGAAATCCGCACCTACGAACGGCGGCTGCAGCCGATCGAGCAGGCCCTGCACGACCACCGCACGCTGCTGCGCCATTCGGCCGAGATCCTGGCCCGCGCCACTTCGAACTGAAGCTTTCGCAACGAGGAAGGAAGGGGACTCGAATGGGAATCGCCGACAACGGCATCGCGCGCCGGCTGGCCATCCGCACGCGCCTGGCGGTGGCCTTCGGCGCGCTGATCGCGCTGCTGGGCATCGTCGCGGGAGTCGCTGCATGGCGGCTCGCGCAGCTTGACCACAAGACCACGGAGATGGCGAGCGTCAACATGCGCATCGAGCGCATCGCGGGCGACTGGCTGGTCCAGACGCGCGAGGCGCTGCTGCGGCGGCTCGTGCTCGCGCGCAGCAATGACCCGGCGCTGGACGCCATGCTGGCCCCGGACCTGGACAAGACCACCGCCCGCGTCAACGAGCTGGAAAAGAAGCTGCAGGCGCTGGTGGACAGCCCCGAAGCGATCGCGCTGCTCAAGACGGTGGACGAGAAGCGGCACGCCTACCTGGACCTGCGCCCGCTCATCGCCGAGCGCAAGGCGAGCGGCGACACGGCGGGCATGAGCGACCTGCTGACCCGGCGCGTGGTCCCGGCGCAGGCCGCCTACGTCGCGTCCATCCAGGCGGTGCGCGACTACTACGACGAGGAAGCGGACCGCGACGCGACGGAGGCGGCCCACGCCGCGCGCGACGGCCGCAAGCTGGTGATCGGCCTGGCCATGGCCGGAGCGCTGCTGGCGCTGCTGGCGTCCTGGCTGATCGCCCGCTCCATCACGCGCCCCATCGACGAAGCCATGCGCGCGGCCGGCCGCGTCGCCGCCGGCGACTTGTCGACCGACGTCACGCCCGTGGGCAGGGACGAAATGGCGAGGCTGCTCGCTTCGATCGGCGAGATGACCTCGGGCCTGCGCGCGCTGGTCGCCGACGTGGCGCAAGGCGCGCATGCGGTGGCCGAGACCAGCGCCCAGATCGCGCAAGGCAACGCCGACCTCTCGCAACGCACCGAGGAACAGGCCGGCACGCTGGAGGAGACCGCCAGCTCGATGGAGGAGCTCACGTCCACGGTGACGCAGAACGCCGACAACGCACGCCTGGCCAGCGAGCTGGCCGCGGGCGCTGCCTCGGTGGCGCGCGAGGGCGGCGATGCGATGGGCCAGGTGGTGGCGACCATGAACGGCATCTCCGCCTCTTCCCGCAAGATCGCCGAGATCATCGGCGTGATCGACGGGATCGCCTTCCAGACCAACATCCTGGCGCTCAACGCCGCCGTCGAGGCCGCGCGCGCCGGCGAGCAGGGACGGGGCTTCGCCGTGGTGGCGGGCGAAGTGCGCGCACTGGCCCAGCGCAGCGCGGAGGCGTCCAGGGAAATCCGGTCTCTGATCGCCGACTCGGTGGCGCAGGTGGACGCGGGCACCGCGCAGGTGGACCGCGCCGGCGGCAAGATGGGGGAGATCGTGGCGTCCGTCTCCCGGGTCAGCGCGCTGATCGCGGAGATCGCGGCAGCGAGCCAGGAGCAGAGCAGCGGCATCGAGCAGGTCAACACCGCCGTGACGCAGATGGACCAGGTGGTGCAGCAGAACGCGTCGCTGGTGGAAGAAGCGGCCGCCGCGACGGAGTCCCTGAAGGCGGAGTCCCAGGCGCTGAACGCGCTGGTCGGGCGGTTCCGCCTGGGCGCGCATGCGTCGGCGCCGGCCGCGGCGGCGCAGGAGGCATCGCGCTCCTTCCTGAAACCGGTGGCTGCGCAACCTGCGCTGCTGCGCGCGGCCGCCCCGCCCGCGGGCGAGTGGCGCACGTTCTGACGCTGCCTACCCGGGCGCGGCGGCCACCGCGAAGAGCCGCTCGAGGCTCGCGGCGATGTCGGCCGCGGCCAGCGGCTTGTGCAGCAGCTCCAGCGCGCCGGAGCGCGCCACGCTGGCCTTCAGCGCCTCGCCGCAGTAGCCGCTCATGACCATCGCGCGCAGGCCGGGGCGCAGGCGCAGGGCCTCCTCGACGAGTTCGACGCCGGTGAGGTCCGGCATCGTCTCGTCGGTGAGGAGCGCATCGAAGCGCGCGGGATCGGCACGCAGCGCCTGCAGCGCCGCGGAGCCGGAGGTAAAGCCCACCGGCTCGTAGCCCAGGACCGCGAGGAGGTCCTCCGCGAATTCGACCAGCGCGGGTTCGTCGTCGACCACCATCACCACCTGGCCGTGTCCGCGCGGGAGGACGGCCGATCGCTGCTCCGGGGCCGGCGCGGCTTCAGCGGCGACGGGCAGCCAGGCGGTGAAGGTGCTCCCCTGCCCTGGCGCCGTCTGGACGTCCAGCGCGCCTTCCAGCTCGGTGACGATGCTGTGCACCACCGACAGGCCCAGGCCCGTGCCCTCGCCGACGCTCTTGGTGCTGAAGAAGGGATCGAACATGCGGGCATACACCTCCGGGGCGATGCCGGTTCCGGTGTCCCGCACCGCGATGCGGACCACCGGGCCCGGCCCGATGCTCCCGTGGCTCAGCGTGCGCGCAGCTTCCAGTTGCAGCCGGGTCACCTCCACGGCCAGCGTGCCGCCGCCGGGCATCGCCCCGATCGCGTTGGTGCACAGGTTGCTCACCAGCTGGTGGATCTGGGTGGCGCCGCCCCGGATCGCGGCACCGTCGCCTTCCATGCGCCCGCTCACCAGGTGCACGGACGGCGGGATGGTCGATGCCAGCAGCAGCAGGGCTTCGTCGACCGCGGCCTGCACCGGGACCAGGCCGCGCTCGCGGATGCCCGCCCCGCTGAAGTCGAGGACCCGCCGCACCAGCTGCTTCGCGCGCTGGCCCGCCTGCATCACGAGGTCCAGGTGGCGCCGCTGCGCGGTGCCTTCGCGGGCGTCGCGCTGGGCCAGTTCGCCGTGCCCGAGGATGGCGCCGAGGATGTTGTTGAAATCGTGCGCGATGCCGCCGGCCAGCGTGCCCAGCGCCTCGAGGTGGCGGGCCTGGCTCAGCTGCGCCTCGAGCCGCGCGCGGGCTTCTTCGGCCGCCTTGCGCCCACTGATGTCCACGGTGGCGCACGAGAACCGCCTGGGAGTTCCCGTCGCGTCGCTCACGCAACGACCCCGCATCGCGACCCAGCGCCACGCGCCCGGGCCGCTGCCGGGTCCGTCGTCGCGCCGGATGCGGTACTCCAGCTCCACCGCGGCCTTGCGTCCGGCCAGGTGGTCGTCCAGCGCCCTGTGCATCGCGGCGGCGTCGTCGGGATGCACGGCAAGGGTCTCCGGCAGGCTGGTGATGGGCCCCGGGTCGGCGGAGGGCGACAGGCCATGCTGTGCACGCCACTTGGGCGAAGCGAAGCGGCGGTCGTCGGCCAGGTTCCATTCCGCATGGCCCTCGTTCGCCGCGTCCATGGCCAGCGCATAGCGTTCCTCGCTCTCCCGCAGCGCCTCCTCGCCGGCCTTCAGGCGCCGCAGCTGCCCACCCAGCCAGACCATCGTGAGGCCGGCGAAGACGACCAGCGCCAGGAGCCGCAACGCGAGGCTGTGGAATTCCGCCCGCACGGGGCGCAGCAGGTCCTCGCGGTCCCGGCTGATGGCGATCATCAGGGGCCAGTGGCTCACCCCAACGACCGCGACCAGCTTCTCCCGGCCGTCTGCGGGGCTGGTCCGCACGTCCACCGTGCCGTCCTTCAGCGCCGCCCAGTCCGGCCGGCGCACCGACGCCGCCGGTTCCGGGGTCGGCGCGACGCGCACGACCGTCGTGCCGTCGGCCATCAGCATCAGGAGCGAGCCGCGGCTGCCGATGTCGATCGCATCGTAGGCGCGCCACAGCAGGTCGAGCGGCAGGCTGACCGTCACGACGCCGGCGAAGCTGCCGTCCACGCCCTCCAGCCGCCGCGACAGGACCAGCGACTCGCGTTGCTCGCTGCGGGTCACGAGCGGCGCGTTGATGTACAGGCCGGTGGCGGGGTGGTCGCGCTGCACGAGGAAGTAGGGCCGGTCGGAAACGTCGGCGAGGGGCCGGCCGGTCGCCCGCGAGCGGTAGGCCTGCCGCCCTTGCGCGTCCACGATGGTCAGCACGCTCACCTGCGGCAGGACGATCGCCCGCGACGCGAGTTCGGCCTCGATCTCGCTGCGCGGCAGGTCGCCGGCGCGCGTGCGGTACCAGAGCGCCGTGTCGGTGAGGAGCAGGTCCACCGCCTGGATGCCGCGGTTGGCCTGCGCGGCAACCGCTCGCGCCAGGTTGGCCAGCTCGCGCTTGCTGCTCGCCTCCACTTCCTGCTGCAGGCGCCACTCGTCCCAGGCCGAGGAGGCGACGAACGCCAGCACGAAGGCGGTGCCGATGCTCCAGACGGACCGGGCGAGCCGTGTGCGCATGGCTACTGGAGGACCTCCACCGCGGGCGAGAAGATGTAGCCGGCCCCGCGCTCGGTCACGATCAGCCGCGGCGCGGAAGGATCGTCCTCGATCTTGCGGCGCAGGCGCAGGATCTGCACGTCGATGCTCCGGTCGTAGACCTCGGCGCCGTGCAGCCGCGTGAGGTCCAGCAGTTGCTCGCGGGTGAGAATGCGTTGCGGGGCCTCGCACAGGGCCTGCAGCAGGTTGAACTCGCCGTTGGACAGCTCGACCCGGTGTCCGTCGGGGGCAGTGAGCCGCCGCACGCGCAGGTTGAGCTCCCAGCCTTCGAAGCGGTAGGCGCGGTAGCCGGCAGCGCGCGTCGCATGCAGCTCGTTGGAGACCTGGTAGCGCCGCAGCACGGCACGGATGCGGGCGAGCAGCTCGCGCGGGCTGAACGGCTTGGTCACGTAGTCGTCGGCCCCCAGCTCCAGGCCCAGCACGCGTTCGGCTTCGCCCTGGCGGCCGCTCACGATGATCACCGGCACCTGGCTGTGCCCGCGCAGTTCGCGCGCGAGATGCATGCCGTCCTCGCCCTGCAGCCGCAGGTCGAGCATCACCAGATCGACCGGCTGCTCGTCGAGCACCCGGCGCATCTCGTCGCCGGTGGCCACCGCCGTGACGCGCAGATCGAATTCCGCCAGGTAGTCGCGCACGAGGTCCCGCATGTCGGGTTCGTCATCGACCACCAGAATGTGCGCGGACTTCGTGCTCATCGGCCGGCTCCTGCAGGGAACCTACGCTACCAGAGCCGCCGCCAGGGTTCAACGCCCCCGGCGGCGCCGGGTCAGCGCGTCACCCTGGCCCAGGCGTTGGAGCCCGGCGGCAGGCTGGGCCGCAGGTTGCGCCAGCCCTTGGCGGCCATGCAGCGGCCGATGGCATCGGTGTCCGGCTCGCGCACCTTGAGTTCGCGCACGGCCTCCTCGACCTGCGTCGAGCAGGCGACGTAGTCGTCGTCCGCGCGGTGGCAGCCGGAGGCGAGAAGCAGGAGAAGCGCGCAGGCAGCGGCGCGCGGTGCGGTCGATCGGAGTCCCATCCCGGGAGGAGTTTCGCGAGGAGGCACTGACCGGTGCCTGACCTGGTTGTTTTTCGGTCGTCGCAAATGAAGAAGCGCCGCATCTGCGGCGCTTCCTTGGGAGCCCTGGGCCCCCGCCTGCGCGGGGACGACAACGCGTAGGGTGGCGGTGAGCGGCGAAGCCCGAACCCCACCGTTGGACGTTCAGCCCTCCAGCTGCCGCTCCAGCTGGTCCAGCACCTCATAGCACGCCAGCACCTGCCCCACGCTCGAATTCGGCTCCCGCCCCTCGCGGATCGCAGCGATGAATTCGCGGTCCTGCAGCTCGATGCCGTTCATGGAGACGTCGACCTTGCTCACGTCGATCTTCTCTTCCTTGCCCGTGAACAGGTCGTCGTAGCGCGCGATGTAGGTCGCGGTGTCGCCGATGTAGCGGAAGAAGGTGCCGAGCGGGCCGTCGTTGTTGAACGACAGCGACAGCGTGCAGATCGCGCCGTTGGCCGCCTGCAGCTGGATGCTCATGTCCATCGCGATGCCCAGGTCCTTGTGGATCGGGCCCTGGATCGCGTTGGCCTTCACGACCTTGCTGCCGGTCTGGTACTGGAACAGGTCCACGGTGTGCGCGGCGTGGTGCCACAGCAGGTGGTCGGTCCAGCTGCGCGCCTGGCCCAGCGCGTTCATGTTCGTGCGGCGGAAGAAGTACGTCTGCACGTCCATCTGCTGGATGTTGAACTCGCCGGCCTTGATCTTCTTGTGCACGTACTGGTGGCTCGGGTTGAAGCGGCGGGTGTGGCCGACCATCGCCACCTTGCCCGTCTGCTTCTGCACTTCCACCACCTGGCGGCCTTCTTCCAGCTGGTCGCACAGGGGGATCTCCACCTGCACGTGCTTGCCGGCCTTCATGGCGGCGATGGACTGCTGCGCGTGCATCTGCGTGGGCGTGCACAGGATCACGGCGTCGACGTCGGGGCGCGCGAGCGCCTCGTCGAGATTCGTGGTCACGTGCTTCGCGCCGTACTTCTGCGCCACCTCCTGGGCCTTGCCCAGTTCGCGGCCGATGATGGACGTGACTTCGACGCCTTCGATGTTCTTCAGGCCGTCGAGGTGCTTGATGCCGAAGGCGCCGGGCCCGGCCAGGGCGATGCGGACGGTCTTGCTCATTGGTTGTTCTCCAGGATCAGGTGGCCCACCGCGGTGTTCGACGCGGGGACGTGGTAGAAGCGGTGCTTCACGGTGGGCTTCTTGCCGCCGGCGACGTCGGCCATCGCGCCGCGCGCGATCAGCCACATCACCAGCTCGATGCCCTCGCTGCCCGCCTCCTTGACGTATTCGAGGTGGTTCACGCCGGCGAGGCCTTCCGGGTCCTCGATCAGGCGGTCCAGGAAGCGGTTGTCCCACTCCTTGTTGATCAGGCCGGCGCGCGGTCCCTGCAGCTGGTGGCTCATGCCGCCCGTGCCCCAGATCTGCACGTTGAGGTCCTCGTCGAAGCTCTCGACGGCCTTGCGGATCGCCTGGCCCAGCCGGAAGCAGCGCATGCCGCTCGGCACCGGGTACTGCACCACGTTGACGGCGAACGGGATGACCTTGAACGGCCACTCCTTCACCTGGCCGCACATCAGCGACAGCGGCACGGTCAGGCCGTGGTCCACGTCCATCTTGTTGACGATGGTGAGGTCGAAGTCCTGCTGGATCACCGAGTGGGCGATGTGCGAGGCGAGGTCGGGCGCGCCGATCACCTTGGGCACCGGCCGCGGGCCCCAGCCCTCGTCGGCGGGCTGGAACTCCGCGGCCGTGCCGATCGCGAAGGTCGGGATCATTTCCAGGCTGAAGGCCGTGGCGTGGTCGTTGAAGACCAGGAACACGACGTCCGGCTTGTTCTCCTTTTCCCATTGGCGGGAGAACTCGTAGCCGCTGAAGACCTTCTGCCAGTACGGCTCCCGGGTCTTGCCCAGGTCCATCGCCGCGCCGATGGCGGGCACGTGCGAGGTGTAGACGGAAGCGGTGATGCGGGCCATTACTTGGTTCCTTCCTTGCCGGTCCAGGTGGCCGGGCGGCCGCCGTTGATCATCATGTCGCGGTAGGCCTCCTCGCTCATGCCGGTCATGGACCCGGCCATCTGCTGGAAGCTCTTGCCGTCGGTGGCACCGATCTTGGCGAGGAAATAGATGTTGCCGCCCAGGGCGATCATGGCGTTCATGTCGCGGGACAGCACGGACTGCTTCTGCGCCTCCGTCATGGGCCACTGGTCCAGGTAGGCGCGCTCGTCGGCCTTGAACTTCTCGCGGTTCTCGGCCTTCATGAGCGACATGCAGAACTGGTTGAGCCAGTAGCCCTTGCGGCTCTGGTCGGCGTCGAAGATGGTGGTGCCGGGGATGTTGGCGTAGGGTTTCTCGAGGGACATGTCCGTCTCCTTGTGTCAGGGTGCGCAGGCGAAACTCGCCGCGGCGTTCGCGTCCCCGCCACGATAGCGCGGAACGCCGGGCCATTCGCAGGCGGGGCGGCTGCGTTTCACCGCGAAGGGCGGCGTCGCATCCTGTTCGACCAGCGTCAGGCCCGCGGGTGCCTGCCCCTGCTCCACCCACGCCACGAGCGCGGGGAAGAAGTCGGCATTGGCGGGGCCACCGGTGCCCACGTGGTCGACGTTGGGCGCGGTGTAGAGCTTGAAGAAGGACGCCACGGCGTCGGGGCCCATCTTCCGCACCACGCTCTGGTGGTACTCGATGCCCGCGTACGGGCTCTGCGCGTAGTCGCCCAGGTTCTCCAGCAGGATCAGCTTGCCACCCGCGGCGCGGAAGGCGGACAGGTCCGGGTTGGTGGAGTCCATGAGCGCGGACACTTCGCGCACGCGCGGCAGGTGGTCCTGGATGCGGTAGCTGCGCAGGTCGGCCTTCGGGTCACGGGCATAGAAGTACTGGATGGCCCCGGCGCCATAGAACCAGGCGATGCCGTTCTGCGGCACCGGCGGGAAGGCCGGCGGTGCCGTGCCGGTCCACCAGGCCTGCCAGCCACCCGTGGGGCCCATGGACGGCGTGCCCTCGCCGCTCGGGCCGCGGCCCGGATAGCTCGTGAGGCCGTTGGCCAGTTCCACGCCGAGGTCCAGGCGCGAGTGCAGCGTCTGCACGGCGCGGATCTGCGCATCGGTGAGGCAGGTGTCGGCGGGCGCGCCGGTGCAGCGCAGCTTCGTCACGTCGAACCGCTGGCGGCAGCCGACCGGGTCCGACACCAGGCGGTCGGCGACGCCATCGGCGGCGTCGCAGGCGGCGAGCACGGCATCGTGCACCAGCTTCACCTGGGCGGGGTTGATCCAGCCGCCGTTGGCGAGGGCCAGGCCGTCACGCAGGCCGGCGTGCTGCAGGCCCGTCCAGTGGATCACGGGCACGCGGCTGAAGATGCCGTCGAAGTCCTTCGGATAGCGCTGCGCCATCGTCAGGCCTTCGCGGCCGCCTTCGGAGCTGCCCACGAAGTACAGCTTCTGCGGCCCGCGGCCGTACGCCTGCTTCATCAGCGCCACGGCGACGTCGCGCACCTTCTTGTACGAAGCATGCGAGAAGTTCAGCAGCGCCTCGTCGTTCAGCGCGAAGGCCTGCGGCGGCTCGCCCGGCTTCGCCTGGTGGCCCGAGTCGGTGCCGTAGGTGACGTAGCCCTGCCCCAGCGGCGAAGGCTGGTCGTACCGGGCGGCGGGCAGCAGGCCCTCGCCCGAGATCACCACGCCGTTGAAGCCGCCGCCGCCGTACTGCACGGAGCGGCCGTTCCACGTGGTCGGCAGGTTGACCTGGAAGCGGATGGGTGGCGCCTGCGGATCCAGCGGCGCGATGTGGCCCAGCACCTCGCAGCGGCGCGGCTTCGCGGGGACGATGTTGCCCGCCGGCGTGGGCGCGCGCTCGGCTGCCATCGTGAGGTCGCTGGCGCCCACCAGGGTCGCCCGGTCGATGGTCGCTTCGCCGCTGGGCAGGCCGATGTACGCGGCTGGGATCGCCTGCCCCACCAGGCCGGCGCAGAACTCCAGCGGCTTCGCGCCGATCGGCGTCGACTTCGGCACTTCGGCGCAGCCGGCCAGCAAGGCCAGCGCGCCCGCAAGCGCGAAGAACGGCTTCACGCCTCGCCCTCTTCCGGCCAGTACAGCCGGTTGGGGTTGTCCACCAGCAGCTTGCGCTGCAGTTCCTTCGTGGTCGCGATGTGCGGGATGAAATCCACCAGCAGGCCGTCGTCGGGCATGTGGCCCTTCAGGTTCGGGTGCGGCCAGTCGGTGCCCCACAGCACGCGGTCGGGGAAGGTCTCGACGATCTTGCGCGCGAAGGGCACGACGTCGCGGTACGCATTGCGCTCGCCGTCGAGGGCTGGCGGACCGGAGACGCTGAGGCGCTCGGGACAGGTGACCTTGCTCCACACGTTGGCGTGCTCGCGCATGAACTTCATGAACAGCGCGAACTCGGGGCCGTCGACCGGCTTGGTGACGTCGGGACGGCCCATGTGGTCCACCACCACGGTCGTGGGCAGCGCGGTGAAGAAGTCCCACAGCTCCGGCAGGTCCACCGCCTCGAAGTAGATCACCACGTGCCAGCCCAGGGGGGCGATGCGGCCGGCGATCTCCAGCAGTTCGTCCTTGGGCGTGAAGTCCACCAGGCGCTTGACGAAGTTGAAGCGCACGCCGCGCACGCCGGCGGCGTGCAGGTCCTGCAGCTCCTGGTCCGTGACGGAGCGCTTGACCGTGGCCACGCCCCTGGCCTTGCCGCCGGACCGCTTCAGCGCGTCGACCATGGCGCGGTTGTCGGCGCCGTGGCAGGTGGCCTGCACGACCACGTTCTTCGTGAAGCCCAGGTGGTCACGCAGCGCGAACAGCTGTTCGGCGCTCGCGTCGCAAGGCGTGTACTTGCGCTCGGGCGCATAGGGGAACTGCGCGCCGGGGCCGAACACGTGGCAGTGCGCGTCGACGGCGTTGGCGGGCAGCTTGAACTGCGGCTTGCTGGGGCCGGTGAACCAGTCGAGCCAGCCGGCGGTCTTCTCGAAGGGACCGGTGGTGGGTTTTCCGCTCATGGTCTTCTTCTCAGTCGATGTAGCGCAGGCCGGCCTTTGCGAGCGGTTCGCGCATCTTGTACATGTCCAGGCCCAGCACGCCGGAGGCCAGCTTGGCGCGCTTCTCGCCTTCGTTCGCTTCGCGGGCGGCGGCCGCGTCCAGGGTCTTCTTCGCGATGGCGGCGGGCACGCAGACCACGCCGTCATCGTCGGCCACGATCACGTCGCCGGGATGCACCAGGGCATCGGCGCAGACCACCGGGATGTTCACCGAGCCCAGGGTCGCCTTGACGGTGCCCTTGGAGCTGATCGCCTTGCTCCAAACCGGGAACTGCATCTCGGTCAGCGTCTTCACGTCGCGCACGCCGCCGTCGATGACCAGCGCGCGGGCGCCGCGGGCCTTGAACGAGCTGGCCAGCAGGTCGCCGAAGAAGCCGTCGGTGTTGGGCGACGTGAGCGCGGCGACGACGACGTCACCCGGCTGGATCTGCTCCGCCACCACGTGCAGCATCCAGTTGTCGCCCGGCTGCAGCAGCACGGTCACGGCGGTGCCGGACACCTGCGCGCCGGCGTAGATCGGCCGCATGTAGGTGTTCAGCAGGCCGACGCGGCCCATGGCTTCGTGGACGGTGGCCGAACCGTACTGGGCCAGCTTGTCGGCGACCTCGCGGTCGGCACGCTTGATGTTTCGGTAGACGACGCCTAGTTCGTACATGTCTCTTCTCCTTGGGGGAAATTACTTGCCGCGCTTCTTCAGCAGCGCGTCGAGGCGCGGGAACACGCGGCGGGTGTTGGCTTCGAAGATCGCGTGCTTGTCCTCCGCGGACAGGATCGGCGATGCGTCGATGTACTTCTTCGTGTCGTCGTAGTAGTGGCCGCTTTCCGGGTCGATGCCGCGCACGGCGCCGATCATCTCGGAGGCGAACAGCACGTTCTTCACCGGGATCACGGTGTTCAGCAGGTTGATGCCCGGCTGGTGGTACACGCAGGTGTCGAAGAACACGTTGTTCAGCACGTGGTCCTTCAGCAGCGGCTTCTTCATCTCCTGCGCCAGGCCGCGGAAGCGGCCCCAGTGGTAGGGCACCGCGCCGCCGCCGTGCGGGATCAGGAAGCGCAGCGTGGGGAAGTCCTTGAACAGGTCGCCCTGGATCAGCTGCATGAAGGCCGTCGTGTCGGCGTTCAGGTAGTGGGCGCCGGTGGTGTGGAACGCGGGGTTGCACGACGTGGAGACGTGGATCATGGCCGGCACGTCGTACTCCACCATCTTCTCGTAGATGGGGTACCAGTGCCTGTCCGTGAGCGGCGGCTCCTTCCAGTGGCCGCCCGAGGGATCCGGGTTCAGGTTGATGCCGACCGCGCCGTAGTCCCTGATGCACTTCTCCATCTCGGGAATGCAGGTCTTCGGATCGACGCCGGGCGACTGGGGCAGCATCGCCACGGGCACGAAGTGCTCCGGGAACAGCTGGCTCACGCGGAAGCACAGCTCGTTGCAGATCGCCGCCCAGGTGCTGGAGACGTTGAAGTCGCCGATGTGGTGCGCCATGAAGCTCGCGCGCGGCGAGAACAGCGTCATGTCGTTGCCGCGGTCCTTCATCAGGCGCAGCTGGTTGTTGACGATCGACTCGCGGATGTCGTCGTCGCTGATCTTCAGGTCCGCGACCTTCGGCATCTGGGACGGGTCCTTGATGCCGGCGATCTGCTGGTTGCGCCACTGTTCCAGCTGCTTGGGCGCAGTGGTGTAGTGGCCGTGGCAGTCGATGATGATGCTCATCTTGTCTTTCCTCGGGTGCCGCGGGTGCGGCGGTGTTGTTCGTTCAGGCAGCGGGTTCCATGCCGTTGCGGCGCTTGGCCGCCTCGGCCTCCGGCGAGGCCATGAAGGCCAGCAGCGCCCGCACGTCCCCGGCTTGCGGGGACGCGGTGCACACGGCGCCGGAGAAGGTGGTGGTGATCTGGACGGCCGCCGGCATGGGGCCGACGATGGTGATGCCTTCCAGGTGGATCAGTTCGCTCAGTTGCTGGAAACCGAGCGCTACGTCGCCGCGCGCGACCAGCGAGCCCACGGGCACGCCGGGAGGCGCCTGCACGAGGCGGCCCTGCAGCTCCTGCGCGATGCCCCAGCGCTCGAACAGCTTCACGAGCGCGACGCCGCTCGGGCCCGTGGAATAGCCCACGGTGGCCGCGGCGAGCACGGAGCGCTTCAGCGCGTCCTCGGTGGACACGTCGGGACGCGGCGCACCGGTCTTGACCGCGATGGCGACGCCGGAGTCGACCAGGTCGACGCGCGAACCCGCCACGACCTGGCCGGAAGCCGCGAGCTTGTCGATGGCGTCGGCCGCGAGCACGACGAAGTCGAAGTGCTCGCCGGCGGCGACGCGCCTGGCGGCATCGACCCCTCCGACCGATTCGACGGCGACGGGCCGGCCCGAGCGCTGTTCGTAGGCCTTCGCCAGCTCGTTGAGCACCTGGCGCGTGGCCATGGACGAGATTCCCTGCAGCGTGGCGGTCATGGCGGCGATTGTGGGTTGCGGGCCGGAGGCGTCAAAGCCAGCGACGCCTCTAGCAGCTATACCGGTTCGGCATAATTGCTGCTCAGGTATTCACCCCATGGACCTCAAGCAGCTGGAGTACTTCGTCCGCGTCGCCGAGCTCGGCAGCTTCACGCGTGCCGCGATCGAACTCGACGTGGCCCAGCCGGCGCTCTCCCGCCAGGTGCGCCTGCTGGAGGTGGAACTGCGCCAGAACCTCCTGGTGCGCAACGGCCGCGGGGCCGTCCCCACCGAGGCGGGCAAGCTGCTGCTGGAACACGGCCGCGGCATCCTGCACCAGGTGGAGCGGGCCCGGGAAGACCTGGGCCGGCTGCGCGGTGGGCTGGCCGGGCGGGTGGCGGTAGGCTTGCCGAACAGCGTAGCCCGGGTGCTGACGGTCCCCCTGACGCGCGCCTTCCGCGAAGCACTGCCGGAGGCGCGGCTGTCGATCAGCGAAGGCCTTTCCAGCAGCCTGCAGGAAGGCCTGATCGGCGGGCGGCTGGACATCGTCGTCCTGTACAACGCCCAGCCCTCGCGGGAACTGGACATCTCCCCGCTGATGGAAGAGGACCTGGTGCTGGTCGAGGCGCGGCTGCCGGGGCTGCCCGAGGACCCGCCGCCCGGGCCGATCGCGCTGGCGGAGGTGGCGAGGCTGCCGCTGGTGATCCCGACGCGGCCCAACGCGATCCGCATGCACGTGGAGGCCGAGATGGCCGACATCGGCTGCCGGCCCCTCGTGGCCCTGGAGATCGACGGCGTCTCGGCGATCCTGGACCTGGTGCTCGATGGCGCCGGCTACGCCATCCTCTCGCGCAACGCCCTGCTGAATTCGCCGCGGCCTTCCGCGTACACGGCGCGCCAGATCGGCACGCCGCCGCTGCGCATCCGGCTGTCCCTGGCGACCAGCCTGCAGCGGCCGGCGACGCCGGTGCAGAAGGCGACGCTGGATCTGATCCGGTCCAGGGCGCCGGGGGTGGTGGCGCACGCGATTTGAACGGGGCGCGGATTGGTGGGGTTCGCTTCGCTCACCGCCACCCTACGAAATGCGGACGTCGCCGTCTTGTAGGGTGGCGGTGAGCGCGCGAAGCGCCGAACCCCACCGTTGGGCCTTTATTTCTTCCGCCAGGCCAACAAGCGATCGGCGTACTCCTGCCACTTCGCCTTCCTGGGCAAATCAGCGAACACGCCTTCCCGCGCCCGGTCCGCGACCCACTGCTGTTTCTGGGCAATTGCCGCGGTCATGAGCGGCTCGAACCCGGCTTCGCGCACCGTGTTCGCCGACTCGCGCATTTCCTCGGCGCGGCGCTGGCCGTGCTGCACGACGCGGCTGAAGAAGTAGGCACCCTGCTCGTCCCAGGCGATGGAGGGGAAAGTCTCCTGCAACGTCGGCAGCACGTGGTCCTCCACGCCATACGCGCGGGCCGTGGTGTAGCTCTCGATGACCAGCGCCTCCAGGCCCTTGATCATCACGCTGCGGCACATCTTGATCGCGCTGGCCACGCCCAGCTTCTCGCTGACCGCCTTCGCGTCCATGCCCCACGCAACCAGCAGCGGCGCGAGTTCCGCGGCCTTGGCGCCCCCCAGGAGCATGGGCACGCGGATGCCGTACGGCGGCACCGAGGTCATGACACCGGCTTCCACGTAGAACGCGCCGCGCGCATCGACGGCGGCGGCGGCCTTCTGCTTGGTGCCGGGGGAGGCGGAGTTCAGGTCCAGGAACACGGTGTCCGGACGCAGGAAGCGCGCGGCCTCCTGCGCCACGGCCAGCGTGTTGGACGCCGTGACGGCGGAGATCACGAGGTCGCTCGCCTCGCACAGCTCCTGCATGGAGCGGCAGGCGCGGATGCCCTGCTGCTCCGCGTGCGCCCGCTCCGCCGCGGAGGTCGCGACCTGCGCGAATTTCAGGTCCCATGCGCACGCTCCCGCCATCCGCGCTTTCAGGCCCGCGGCGAAGGTCTTGCCGACCTCCCCGTAGCCGACGATGCCCAGGCGGCGTGCTTCCATGGGGGCCTCCTTGCTATTGGCGCGGGATCTTCGCCCGCGCGATCACGTCGCTCCAGCGGCGGATTTCGCTGGCGAGCAGGTTGTGCAGGTCCTCGGGGGTGCTCCAGCGCGCGTCCACGTTGAGGTCCGCCAGCTTCTTCTTCAGGTCCGGCCGGGCCAGCGCCTTCTTCAGTTCGGCGTTGAGGCGCAGGATCACCGGCGCGGACGTCTTGGCCGGCGCAGCCAGCGCGTTCCAGGACGCGATGTTCAGCTTCGCGAGGGCGCCGCCGGCCTCGCTGGCCGTGGGCACGTCGGGCATGCCGGTGGGCCGGCGCTCGCCGAAGGTCGCCAGCGCGCGCAAGGCCTTGGCGTCGATCTGCGCGCGCACGGGCGCGAGGATCTCGACGGCCGCATCGACCTCGCCGCCGCGCAGCGCGGTGATCACCGCCGGCGTGCCGTTGAACGGGACCACCTGCGCGGACACGCCCGCCGTCGTCTTGAACAGTTCCGCGGCCAGGTTCTGCGTGCTGCCGACGGCAACGGTCGCGATGTTCAGCTTGCCCGGATTGGCCTTGCCGTATGCGAGCAGGTCGTCCAGCGTGTGGAAGCGCGAGTTCTGCGGCACCACCACCGCGATGTCGAACGTCCCGAGCAGGGACACGGGCGCGAAGTCCTTCTGGGCGTCGAACGGCAGCTTGCTGAACAGGCCTTCGCTGACCGCGGTGCCGTTGCTCATGAGGAGCAGCGTGTACCCGTCCGGCGCCGCCTGCGCCACCATGTTGCCCGCCGTGATGCCGCCCGCGCCGGGACGGTTGTCGATGACGACGGCCTGTCCCAGCTGCGTCCCGAGCTGCTCGCCGACGGCGCGGGCCGTGAGGTCCGCGACGCCGCCGGGCCCGAACGGCACGACGATGCGAATGGGATGGGCGGGCCACTTGTCCTGGGCACGGGCCCACGGTGCGGCGACGGCGGCGCCGAGGACGGCGATTGCCTGGCGGCGGGAAGGATGCGAGGTCATCCCGCTATCGTGCCACGCCCAGGAGCCGGTCCAGGAGTTCGGGTGCGGCGCGCAGCGCGGTGGCCGTGTCGGCGTGCACCACGGCGCCGTGGTCCAGGACGATGGCGCGGTCGGAGATCGCCAGGATCGCCTGCGGATGCTGTTCCACGATGATGGCCGACAGGCCTTCCTCGCGCGTGATGCGGGCGATCGCCTTCAGCAGCTCGCTCACGATGATCGGGGCCAGGCCTTCCAGCGGCTCGTCCAGCAGCAGCAGCTTCGGGTTCACGACCAGCGCGCGGCCCATGGCCAGCATCTGCTGTTCGCCGCCCGAGAGCTGCGTGCCCAGGTTGGTCTTGCGCTCCGCCAGGCGCGGGAACATCTCGTAGACGCGCCCGGGATTCCAGCGACCGGGACGCGCCACGGCCGTGAGGTTCTCGTGCACCGTGAGCGACTTGAAGATGTTGCGCTCCTGCGGCACCCAGCCGATGCCGGCGGCGGCCCGCAGGTGCGACGGCAGCTTGTGCAGCGCGACGCCCCCCAGCGTGATGCTGCCGGCGTGCTGGCGCGTGGCGCCCGCGAGCGTGTTGATCAGGGTGGTCTTGCCGGTGCCGTTGCGCCCCAGCAGCGCCAGGGTCTGGCCCTCTCCCAGGGAGAAGGACACGTCGTTCAGCACCACGGCTTCGCCGTAGCCGGCGCGCACCTTCTCCACGTTCAGCAGTTCGGACATCAGCGCGCCTCCACGGCCTGCACGGCTTCGTTGATCTCGTCGCCGTGGCCCAGGTAGACGGCCTTGACGTCCTCGTTGTGCTCGATCTCGTCGGGCGTGCCCTCGGTGAGCACGGTGCCGTTCACCAGCACGGTCATGCGGTCGGCGAAACTGAAGACGAGGTCCATGTCGTGTTCGATCAGCAGCACGGACACGTCGGCGGGCAGCGCCGCGACGGTCTGCAGCAGTTCCTCGCGCTCGCCCGCGGGCACGCCGGCCACCGGCTCGTCCAGCAGCAGGACGCGTGGTTCGCAGGCCAGAGCGATCGCGATCTCCAGCAGGCGGCGCTTGCCGTAGGCGAGGTGCTCCGTCTTCTGCGTGGCGACCTCGGCCAGGTGGAACTGCTCCAGCAGTTGCTGGGCGCGCTCCGCCACGGCGGGCTCGGACGCAATCGACTTCCACCAGCGCGCGCCCAGGCCCCGCTGCTGCGAGACGACCAGCGCCAGCGTCTCCAGCGGCGTCATCGACGCGAACAGCTGGTTGATCTGGAAGGTGCGCACCATGCCGCGGCGCACGCGCTGGTGCGGCGCGAGGCGCGAGATGTCCTCGCCTTCCAGCGTGATGGTGCCCGCGGTGGGCTCCAGCACGCCGGTGAGCAGGTTGATGAGCGTGGTCTTGCCGGCGCCGTTGGGGCCGATCAGGGCGTGGCGCGCGCCGCGGCGCACGTCGAGCGTGACGTTGTTCGTGGCCGTGATGCCGCCGAACTTCTTCACCAGTCCCCGGCAGGACAGAACGATTTCCTGGCTCATGCCTTCCTCCCCCAGGTCCAGGGCCGCAGCAGCCGGTCGCGGCCGACCAGCACCAGGACGACCAGGAACAGGCCGATCCAGAACATCCAGTACTGCGGCGTGATCTGCGACAGCACGTCCTGGATCACCTTGAACACCACGGCGCCGAGGATGCCGCCGTACAGCCAGCCGATGCCGCCGATCACCACCATCAGCATGACGTCGGCGGAGCGGTCGAAGGACAGCGCCTCCAGCGACACGTAGCCGGAGGTCAGCGTGAAGGCCGCGCCGGCGGCGCCGGCGATGCCCGCGGCCACCGTGTAGATCGCGACCAGCCGCGCGTTCACCGGCACGCCGATGGCCATGGCGCGCAGCTTGTTGTCGCGGATGGCCTTGAGCGTCGCGCCGAACGGCGAATTCACGATCATGCGCGAGATCAGGAAGAACACCAGCAGCAGCGTCAGCGTGAAGTACGACGCCACCCGGCCGTCGAGGCCGAACTCGAACTTGCCGAGGACCGGAGCGATCGTCAGGCCCTGGATGCCGTCGGTGCCGCCCGTGAGCCAGTCCAGCTTGTTGCCCAGTTCCAGCAGGATCAGCGCCAGGCCCAGCGTCACCATCAGGCGCGTGAGGTCGGTGCCGCGCAGCACCGTGAAGCTGGCCGCGAGGCCCAGCAGCGCGCTGGCGACTATCGCGACCAGGAGGCCCAGGTGCGGGTCGGGACTCACGTGCCGGGCGACCAGGGCGGCGGTGTAGGCCCCGAAGCCGAAGAAGGCCGCGTGTCCCAGCGACACGATGCCGGCGTAGCCCAGGACCAGGTCCAGCGACAGGGCGAACAGCGCCCAGATCGCCGTCTCGTTGATGATCGGCGCCTGCGCCGGCAGCAGCAGCGGCGAGGCGAACAGCGCGATCCACAGCACCGGTTCCCACCAGCGCATGCGCAGGGCCTGCTTCAAGCTCGTTTGCGCAAGGCTCATGCCTTTCCTCCCTGGCGCACGAACAGGCCGTTCGGCCGCCACAACAGGATCACGATCATGAGGCTGTAGACGATGAAGGCGCCCATCTTGGGGATGTAGTACTTGCCAGCCACGTCGGCGATGCCCAGGAGCAGCGCGGCGAGCAGCGGGCCGGTGATCGAGGAGGTGCCGCCGACGGCCACCACGATCAGGAAATAGATCATGAACTTGAGCGGGAAGGTGGGATCGAGCCCCAGCACCTCCGCGCCCAGCGCGCCGCCCAGGCCGGCCAGGCCGGAGCCGAAGGCGAAGGTGGAGAGGAACACGATGTTGACGTTGATGCCCATGCCGGCGGCCACGCGCTGGTCGTCGACCGAGGCGCGCAGGCGGCTGCCGAAGCGGGTCTTCGCCAGGATGTACTGCAGCAGCACCGTCAGCACCGCGCAGACGGCGATGATGAACAGGCGGTAGTGGCCCATGCCCAGGTTGCCGATCTCGGTGCGGCCCTTGAGCCATTCCGGCAGCTGCATGATCTGCTGCGACGAGCCGATGTAGTAGTCCACGGCGGCCACCGCCATGAACACCAGTCCGATGGAGAACAGCACCTGGTCGAGGTGCGGCTTGCGATACAGGGGCCGGTACAGCGTGCGCTCCATCACGGCACCCAGCAGCGCCGCGCCGAGGAAGGCGAGCGGCAGGCACACCAGGAACGGCACGTTCAGGCGCTGCATCAGCAGCACCGTGATGTAGCCGCCGGCCATGGCGAAGGCGCCGTGGGCCAGGTTGATGAAATTCATCAGGCCCATGGTGACGGCGAGGCCGACCGCCAGCACGAACAGGAGCATGCCGTAGGCGATGCCGTCGAAGAGGATGGTGAGCATGGGTGGTTCAGCGTGCGGCGTTGAGCGTTCAGCGAGGATCCGCGCCCTCTGGATGGACTTTGGGCGTTGGCGCCGGGCGCGCACGCCCAACGCTCAACGCCCAACGCCCAACGCTGGACTTTACTTGGTCTTGCCCGGGTCCTTGACGTCCTTGATGACGTCGAACTCGATGTTCCAGAGCTGGCCGTCCTTCTTCTCGACGCGGCGCAGGTAGATGTTCTGGACGATGTCGCGCGTCTGGGCGTCGATCAGCACGGGGCCGCGGGGGCTCTCGAACATCATGCCCTTCATGGCGCCCATCAGCGCCTCGCCGCCGCCCTTGCCGCCGTTGGTCTTCTTGATCGCCTCGTAGATCATGCGCATGCCGTCATAGCCGCCGACGGCCATGAAGTTGGGGCGCATGTTGTTGTTGGCCTTCTTGAAGGCGGCCACGAACTTCTGGTTCGCCGCGCCGGGATGGGCCGCGGAGTAGTGGTGCGAGGTGACCACGCCCAGGGCCACGTCGCCCATGTCGTTGAGCTGGTCGTCGTCGGTGACGTCGCCCGTGCCGATCAGCTTGATGCCGGCCTTGTCCATGCCGCGCTCGGCGAACTGCTTCATCACCGCCGCTCCGGCGCCGGAGGGCACGAACACGAACAGCGCGTCCGGCTTGAGGTCACGGACCTTCTGCAGGAAGGGCGCGAAGTCGGGGTTCATCAGCGGCACGCGCAGCTTCTCGGGCACCGCGCCGCCGTTGAACAGGAAGCGCTCGCTGAAGAACTTCTCGGCGTCGATGCCCGGGCCGTAGTCGGACACCAGGGTGACCACCTTCTTGATGCCGTTCTTCGGCGCCCAGTCGGCCATCGCGACGGCGGCCTGCGGCAGCGTGAAGCTGCTGCGCGTGATGAAGGGCGAGGCTTCCGTGATGCTGGACGTCGCGGCGGCCATCACCACCAGCGGGGTCTTGGACTGGGTGGCGATCGGGGCCACGGCCAGCGCGGAGGGCGTGATGCCCATGCCGGCGAGCACGTTGACCTTGTCGTTGACCACCAGCTCCTGGGCGATGCGGCGCGTATTGGCGGGCACGCTGGCATCGTCCTTGACGATCAGTTGCACCTTCTTGCCCGCGACGGTGTCGCCGTTCTGGGCCATCCACAGCTTGGCGGCGGCCTCGATCTGGCGGCCCGTGCTGGCCTGCTGGCCGGTCATGGGCAGGATCAGGCCGATCTTGAACACGTTGTCCTGCGCCAGGCTCACGCCGGTGGCTCCGAGCAGGGCCAGGGCCGCTGCGGTCTGGAGAAGGGTTCTCTTGTGCATGAGGTGGGGTCTCCTATGGTTTAAGTCTTTGCGGACACGTGCAAGCCCGCCTGCGCAAAGCGTGCCGAGCGCATTCTGAAGGCGGTTCGGTCTTGCGCAAAACGCGGCACGGTCTAGCAGTTATGTAGGTTTGCGATACCGGAGCGCGAGTTATTTCACGGCGACGGTGTATCACGCAGTTGATGTTACGGATGGACACAGTAATATCCCTCGCGTGTTAAGGAGTTTGACCTATGTCCAAGTACGCGGAATTCGCAAGGTTTGTTGGCGGAGCCTGTCTCGCCGGCGCCTTGACGGCCGGTGCCGCCGCCCACGCGGAAGACCTCACCATGGGCCAGGTGGGCCCGTTCACCGTGATCCCGGTGCCGGACGCGCCGGAGATCAATGCCGGCATCCAGGCGTACGTCAAGGCCGCCAACACGGCCGGCGGCGTGCGCGGCAGCAAGATCAATTTCTTCAGCCTCGACGACCGCTACTCCGGCCCCGGCTTCGAGGAGCAGTTCGGCAAGGCGATGGAAAAGCACCCGGTCGCCCTGCTCTCGCCGATCGGCTCTGACGCGCTGACCACGCTGCTGAAGAACAAGCTCCTGGACAAGGGAGACGTCGTGGTCATGAACGTGATCCCGGGCGCCGAAAGCCTGCGCAATCCCGGCCACCCGCGCATGTTCCACATCCGCGCCGGCGACAAGCAGCAGATCGAGAAGATCGTCCACCACGCGCGCACGCTCGGCACCACGAAGATGGCGGTGCTGTACCAGGACCTGGCGATCGGCACCTCGGGCTTCGCGGTCGCGGCGGACGCCGCCAAGGCAGCGGGCGGAATGGACCTGCAGGGCGTGAAGACCGTGTGGGAACCCAAGGCCATGGCCGCGGGGGCCGAGCAGATCAAGAAGCTCGAGCCGCAGGCGGTGCTGGTCGTCGGCGCGCCGCGCTTCATGGGCGACGGCGTCGCGGCGCTGCGCAAGGCGGGCGTGTCGCAGTCGCTGTTCGTGCTGTCGTACGTGCCGGCCGGCATGCTGGTGAAGCTGGCCGGGCCGGAAGGCGCGCGCGGCGTCGGCATCGCGCAGACCTATCCCAACCCGAACGGCATCACGCTGCCGCTGCAGCGCGAATTCCAGACGGCGATGAAGGCGGCCTGGCCCGACCTCAAGTCCTACTCGAACTTCCACCTCGAGGGCTACCTGTCCGCCCGCGTGGTGGCCGAGGCGCTCAAGCGCAGCAAGGACAAGGACATGACGCCCGCGTCGCTGGAGCGCGCGCTGCGCAGCGCCGGCGAGATGGACTTCGGCGGCTTCCGCGTCGACTTCTCGAAGGGAAACGTCGGCAGCCAGTGGGTCGATATCGGCGTGGTGACCGCCGAAGGCAAGATCCGCTATTGAAGGACGGGGTCCGCGTCGCGCGGGCCTCGCCGCCCTGTCACCGGTTCCTGATCAGCCGCACCCCCGGCATCACGTCGAGGTTCTGCGCCTGCACCGCCTCGCGCAGGTTGCGCTGGGCGATGCGCGAATGCTCGCGCATGATGGCCTCCGCACGCGCGCCCTCCCGCCGCTCGATCGCGTCGAGCACCTGCCGGTGCTGGTCCTGCGCCACGATCAGCATGTCGCGTGCCTGCGGTGAGTTGGCCTGCACGACGACGAAGCCCGAGGGCGAAGCGAAGGGCAGGTTCACGACCCGCTCCAGTTCGCGGGCCAGCACGGGACTGCCCGCCATTTCCGACAGCAGGATGTGGAAGCGCTGGTTGAGCGCCACGTAGCGGGTGAACGCCTCGTCGTCCAGGGCCGGCTGGCGCAGCAGGGTGTCGATCCCGTCCAGGCAGGCCCGGGCTTCTGCCAGCACCACGGTGGCCACGCCGCGTTCCGCGGCCAGCCGCGCCGACAGGCCCTCCATGGTCCCGCGCAGTTCGATGGCGTCGGAGACGTCGCGCTCCGAGAAGGTCCGGACCGCATAGCCGCCGTTGGGCAGGGACTCCAGCAGCCCCTCCTGCTCCAGCCGCATCAGGGCCGAACGGATGGGCGTGCGCGACACGCCCAGCCGCTCGACGAGCGTGAGCTCGGCGATGCGGGCGCCGCCCGGCAGTTCGCCGGCCAGGATCATCTCGCGCAGCCGCAGCTGGGCCTTCACGGCCTGCGAGGCACTGGCTTCATCCGCGATGGGAACGGGCAGACGGGCGCTCATGCGCAAGCTTCTGTATACATGAAGCGCCATTATCTCCAGGAGCCCGCCGAGGTCAACGGCGATTTCCAGGAGGAAATCACCCTGACGTAGGTGTTAACCCGTAGCTCTCGTTGTATACATCGCGTATTCTGCGTTTTATCATTGCGCTTCCTTTCCTCCCTGCCCGGACCGCTCCCATGTTTCCCAAGAACGCCTGGTACGTCGCCTGTACCCCGGACGAGATCGACGACAAGCCCCTCGGCCGCACCATCTGCAACGAGCGCATCGCCTTCTACCGCCGCGCGGACGGCACGGTGGCGGCGGTGGAGGACTTCTGCCCGCACCGCGGCGCGCAGCTGTCCCTGGGCTACGTGTGCGACAACAACCTGGTGTGCGGCTACCACGGCCTGGTGATGGGTTGCGACGGCAAGACCGTCTCCATGCCCGGCCAGCGCGTGCAGGGTTTCCCCAAGATCAGGGCCTTCCCGGTGATCGAGCGCTACGGCTTCGTCTGGGTGTGGCCCGGCGACGAGGCGCAGGCCGATCCCGCCAAGATGCACCATCTGGAATGGGCCGAGAGCCCGGACTGGGCCTACGGCGGCGGCCTGTACCACATCAAGTGCGACTACCGCCTGATGGTCGACAACCTGATGGACCTGACGCACGAGACCTACGTGCACACCAGCAGCATCGGCCAGAAGGAGATCGACGAGTCCCCGGTCACCACGAAGACCGACGGCGACCACGTGATCACCAGCCGCTACATGGAAAACGTCATGGCCCCGCCCTTCTGGCGCGCCAACCTGCGCGGCAACGGCCTGGCCGACGACGTGCCGGTGGACCGCTGGCAGGTCTGCCACTTCTATCCGCCGTCGCACGTGATGATCGAGGTGGGCGTGGCCCATGCCGGCAAGGGCGGCTACAACGCCGCCCCCGAGCACAAGGTGTCCTCCATCGTCGTGGACTTCCTCACCCCCGAGACCGAGACCACCATGTGGTACTTCTGGGGCATGGCGCGCAACTTCAACGTCAAGGACACCAACCTCACGGCGCAGATCCGCGACGGCCAGGCCAAGGTGTTCGCCGAGGACACGTCGGTGCTGGAAGCGCAGCAGCGCAACCTGCTGCTGTATCCGCAGCGGCGCCTGCTGATGCTGAACATCGATGCCGGCGGCGTGCAGTCGCGCCGGATCATCGACCGGCTCGTCGCCGCGGAACAACCGCAGAAGCTGGCGGCCTGACGTGGGGCAACTCGCAGTCAAGGTCCTGCGCAAGAAGCAGGAAGCGCACGACATCGCAAGCTTCGAGCTGGTCAAGCCGGACGGCTCCGCCCTCCCCGGGTTCAGCGCCGGCTCGCACATCGACGTGCAGGTCCCGGGCGGCCTGACGCGCCAGTACTCGCTGTGCAACGACGCGGCGGAGCAGCACCGCTACCGCATCGCGGTGCTGCGCGACGCCGCCTCGCGCGGCGGCTCCACGGGCATGCACGACGCGGTGAAGGAAGGCGACACGCTCCTGATCAGCGAGCCGCGCAACCACTTCCCGCTGGTGCACGCGCAGCGCACCCTGCTGTTCGCGGGCGGCATCGGCGTCACGCCCCTGCTGTGCATGGCGCAGCGCCTGGCGCAGGTCGGCGCCGAATTCGCCATGCACTACTGCACGCGCGCGCCTTCGCGCACGGCCTTCCGCGACGAGATCGCCCAGGCCCCGTGGGCCGACCGCGTGAACTTCCACTTCGACGACGGCGATGCCGCCCAGAAGCTGCAGCTGGAACAGGTGCTCGCGCAGCCCGAGGCCGGCACGCACCTCTACGTCTGCGGGCCCACCGGCTTCATCGACTGGGTCGTGAAGACGGCGGACCGCCTCGGCTGGGGCAAGGACCAGGTCCACCTGGAATACTTCGGCGCCGCGCCGCAGGACACCGCGGGCGACCGCGCCTTCCAGGTGAAGATCGCCAGCAGCGGCGCCACGTACGAGGTGCCGGCCGACGAGACGGTCGTCCACGCGCTGCAGAAGCAGGGGATCGAGATCCTCGTCTCCTGCGAGCAGGGCGTGTGCGGCACCTGCATCACCCGCGTGCTGCAGGGCGAATGCGACCACCGCGACCTGTACTTCACGGACGACGAGAAGGCGAAGCACGACCAGTTCACGCCGTGCTGCTCGCGGGCGAAGAGCGACGTGCTGGTGCTGGATCTTTGAGCCTCCAACGGTGGGGTTCGCTATCGCTCACCGCCACCCTACAGCCGCCATTCATGTAGGGTGGCGGTGAGCCGCAGGCGAACCCCACCGCCGCGCACCGTATAAGATCACCGCTTCCCGAGAGACAAACACCATGATGAAACTCCCCGCCCGCTACGACCACGTCGGCAGCTTCCTGCGCCCGAAATACCTCCTCGAGGCCCGCGCCCAGAAGGCGCGCGGCGACATCACCCCCGAGCAGCTGCGCAAGGTGGAAGACCAGGCGATCACCGAGATCGTGAAGTTCCAGGAGGACGTGGGCCTCAAGAGCATCACGGACGGCGAGTTCCGCCGCACCTATTTCCATATCGACTTCCTGGAGCAGCTGGGCGGCGTCAAGACCGACATCCCGGTGACGATCAAGAAGCCCGACGGCACCGAGGAACTGGCCCCGCCGGTGATCCGCGTCATCGACAAGGTGCGCCACGCCAAGGACATCCAGAAGGCCGACTTCGAGTACCTGAAGTCGCAGGTGGCCGCCGGCCGCACGCCCAAGGTGACGATCCCCTCGCCTACCATGCTGCACTTCCGCGGCGGCCGGGCCGGCATCAGCAAGGACGCCTATCCGGAGCTGGAGCCCGCGTTCTACGACGACGTGGCCAAGGCCTACGGCGACGAGCTGCGCTCCCTGTACGCCGCCGGCTGCCGCTACGTGCAGATGGACGACACCAACCTCGCCTACCTCTGCGACGAGAAGATGCGCGAGGCCGCCCGCCAGCGCGGCGACGACCCCAACGAGCTGCCGCACCGCTACGCGAAGTTCATCAACAAGGTGGTCGCGCAGAAGCCGGAAGGCATGCTGCTCGGCATGCACCTGTGCCGCGGCAACTTCAAGAGCACCCACGCCGCCGCCGGCAACTACGAGCCCGTGGCCGAGGCCCTGCTGAAGGAAATGGACATCGACGCGTACTTCATGGAGTACGACGACGAGCGGTCCGGCGACTTCCGGCCCCTGCGCTACCTGGCCAAGGGCAAGACCGTGGTCCTGGGCCTGGTGACCACCAAGTTCGGCCAGCTCGAGGACAAGGACGCCCTGAAGCGCCGCATCGACGAGGCCGCGAAGTACGCGCCGATGGAGCAGCTGGCCCTGTCGCCCCAGTGCGGCTTCTCCAGCACCGTCCACGGCAACAACATCGCCGTGGAAGACCAGCGTAACAAGCTGCGTCTGGTGATCGACACCGCCCGCGAAATGTGGGGCGAGGACTGATCCGGCCGCCACCCTGAGGAAAGCGCCGCTGCCGCGGCGCTTTTTTTTGCCCCAGAATTCCCCCATGGCAGACGTCCTGTTGATCGAGGACGACGAGGCACAGCGCTTCGTCGCCCGCTTCGCCCTCAAGAGGGCCGGGCACGAGGTGCGCGAGGCCGGCGACGGCGTGCAGGGCCTGCGCCTCGCGCGCGAGCAGCCCCCCGAGGTGATCGTCTGCGACCTGATGATGCCGGGCGTGACGGGCTACGACGTGCTCGCCCAGCTGCGGGCCGACCCGGGGTTCGCCACCATCCCGGTGGTGCTGCTCACGGCCATGTCCGACCGCAAGCACATGCGCCAGGGCATGACGGCGGGCGCGGACGACTACCTCACCAAGCCGTACCGGCCGGAAGAGCTGTGCGACGCCGTCGCCGCCGTGCTGGCGCGCCGCCAGGTGCAGGAGGAGGCCTTCCGCAGCTCGGTGTCGGGCCTGGTGGAAAGCGCGCTGGAACGCCAGAAGGAAACGCTGGGCCGCCAGTACGAGACCCAGCTGCAGCGCGAGATCAACAAGCGCTGGACGCAGGCGCACCGCGCAAGCGACCTGCACTACCCGCGCGCGATCCTGCTGCTGGCCGACCTGATCGGCGCCGATGCGGACGGCGATTCGGCGGCGCTGGCCGAACGGGTCAAGCAGGTCCAGCAGGCCGCGCGCGACACGCTGTACCTGTTCGGCGCCACGCAGGTGCTGCCCTACGGGCCCAAGCTGATGGCCGTGTTCCAGGGCGACGACGCCGGTGCCGTGGCGACCCCGGTGCAGTCGCGCGTGCTGCGCGCCGCGGTGGCGCTGGCCCGCAGCGTCCCGCGCGAACGGGCCGTGACCGTGGCCCTGCACGAAGGCGCCGTGGCGCTGGTGGCCGTGAGCGACGGCCTGCACGGGGACCAGGGCCATGCGCTGGTGCCCGGCGAAGCGGTGAATGCCGTCGCCGCGCTGGAAGAAGCTGCAGCCGCCGGCGGCTGGCGCATCGTTGCCAGCAGCGCGCTGGCCCAGGCGCTCGGCCCGCAGGCGGCCCTCGGCCGGAAGGCGCGCACGCGCCGCGGCGACGACGCCGTCGAGGTGTTGGGCGTGTCCACTTGAGGGGCCGCGGACCCGCGCGCAGAATGGCGCGGCCCCCTGCAGGAGACCCCATGCCGCAGTTCGCCCTCTCCCGCCGTCCGGTGCTCGCCTGGCTCGCGGCCGGCGCCTTGCCCGCCGCGCCGGCACGGGCCAGGACCGATCCGCAGATCCTGTCCTGGAAGCTCGCCACCTCGCGCAGGACCGGCATCCACGACGTGGCACCCGCCCCCGACGGCGGCGTGTTCTTCTCGGCGCAGGCGAGCGGGCACCTGGGCTGGTTCGATCCGGCCACCGGGCGCACCGAACTCGTGGCACTGGGCTCGGGCTCCGCGCCACACGGCGTGATCCAGGGACCGGACCACGCAGCCTGGCTCACCGACGGCGGGCAGAACGCGATCGTGCGGGTCGGCTGGCCGGACCGCAAGGTGAGCGTCTTCCCGCTCCCATCGGGCTCGCCCTACGCCAACCTCAACACGGGCACCTTCGACCAGGACGGCGACCTCTGGTTCACGGGCCAGGGCGGCTACGTCGGCAAGCTCGCGGTGCGCACGGGCCGGGCCAGCGTGAAGGCGGCGCCGCGCGGCTTCGGCCCTTACGGCATCTGCACGACGCCCACGGGCGACGTGTGGTGGTGCTCGCTGGCGGGCTCCTTCATCGCGCAGATCGACCGGCGCACGGGCGATTCGCGCGTCGTCGAGCCGCCCACGCGCGGCCAGGGCGCGCGCCGCGTCTGGAGCGACAGCCGCGGCCGGATCTGGGTGAGCGAATGGAACGCCGGCCAGGTGTCCGTGCACGATCCGCATGCCAACAGCTGGCGCGCGTGGAAGGTGCCCGGCGACAACCCGAAGGTCTATGCGGTCTACGTCGACGAGCGCGACCGTGTGTGGGTCAGCGACTTCGGCGGCAATGCGATCTGGTCCTTCGACCCGGCGGGCGAGAAGTTCGAGAAGTACCCGCTGGCACGAGACAGCGGCAACGTGCGGCAGATCCACGGCCGCAAGGGCGAGGTGTGGCTGCCGGAAAGCGGCACCGAGCACATCTCGCTGATCCGCACCGGCGGGGCCTAGCGTCCTCCGTCATTCCCGCGGAGGCGGGAATCCAGGGCGTCCAGAGACAAGCAAGGGACCGCGTTGCGGTCCTTGTTCAAAGCCCTGGGTCCCCGCCTGCGCGGGGACGACGGATCAGCGGCGGCTACTGGAGGACCCACACCATCCCGAAGGCGCCGACCGACAGCGTGCGGTCGCCCGCAGTGGTGTACGACGCGACGCCCACGGAGTGGTAGTTCGATGCGAAGGCCGCGAGCGAGCCGACGCCGAGGACGCGGGCGACGGGGCTGCGCTCGCCGACGGATTCCTTGATGCGCGCGCGGTGCCGCTCCGGCGAGGGATTGAGCACGAAGGCGGCGACGAGGACGACGACGGCGGCGATGGCGAGGTTCAGTGTTTTCATTCTGTAGGGGGGCGATGGTCAGGGCCTGGCGCCGCCGACGCGCGCCAGCAGCGCCTTGCGCCGCTCCAGGCTCTCCGCGGGCCAGACCTGCTCGCGCTCATAGTATTCGGGAACGGCGGGCACGCCGGGCGGCAGCTGGACCCACGGCTGCTTCGAGGCGGTGAAGATGTGGATGCCGGGCGGCAGCGCGTCCGGGTTGTCCAGCGTGCCGACGCGCACGAAGCGCACGTGCGGGCCGGCCCCGGAGTAGTTGCTCCACAGGGCGACGAAGCAGCGTGGGCAGCGGGCGATGCGCTGGCCCTGCCCGCTTTCCGACGGCGTGTCGACGACCAGCGGCTCGCCCGCGAGCAGCTCGACACGGTCAGCCTCGATCATCGCGTTGATCACGAAGGCGGAGCCCGTCTCGCGCTGGCACCAGCGGCAGTGGCAGCAGTTCACGAACATCGGCGCGGTGCGCATGCGATAGCGCAGGTAGCGGCAGTCGCAGCCGCCGTCGAGGGGGAAGGCTTCAGGATTCATGCAGCGTTCCTTGCACGCTCACACCACCACCGCCAGCAATGCCCCGAAGCCGAGCAGCGCGAACGCGAGCGGTGCCGCCCACATCTGGAAGAACGACTGGATGCAGGCCGAAGCCGGGTCCTGCGGCAGGTAGCGGACCACGACCGGCGTGCCGACGGGCGGCTCGCGGTCGCTCCCGCCGGCACGGGCGGTGAAGCGGTGGTGGTGGCCGTGCCGGTCCACGAAGGTGACGACCGGCATATAGGACGTGCCGTCCTGGGTGATGCACGGCTCGAAACCGTCGATGCGCCCTTGCGCCAGGATGCCGTGCAACGCCAGCGTCGCGCGCTTCCAGTACAGCCACGCCGCGCAGGCGAGCATGGCGATGCCGACGATGGCGAAGTAGGTGCGCACCCGGCGATGATGCGCCGGGACGGCGGCAAGCGGAAGCCGGGCGTCGCTTGCGCGCCTCACCGCAGCGGGTGGCGGCGCCCCAGCCAGCAGGCAAGCGCGCAGACGGCTGCGAGCATCGCGAGGGAACTGGCCGCCATGACGGCGACCGAAGGCGGAGGCGGTGCGATCGTCATGCCCAGCAGCGTAAACACCCAGGTGACGGCCACGAGCCCGCCCAACGCGAACGCCCGCGCGCGCGTCCAGCCGCTGCCGGCCAGGAACAGCCAGAGCCCGGCCAGCGCGATGAGCGATTCCAGCGCCAACGCCACGCCGGGATGGTTCCACAGAGCGAGCCCGAGGGGGGCCGACGCCGCCCCGGCCAGCGGCAGTTCGGGCCGGTGCACGAGGAAGTCCAGCACCCAGTGCGAGAACACCGCTGCTGCGAACGCCGCGGCGATCCACGCCCGCCGGGCCCGATGGCGCGCGAACCCCGCGAAGGCGATCGCGGCGGTGACCAGGGACCAGCCGAGCGCCGCCACCAGCCCGTGCGTCCACGGAAAGTCGAACACCATCTGGTGCGTGGTCCGGTAATCGGCGGGAACGGAGACCGACTCCCATCCGGACAGGACGAAGACCCAGAGCAGCGCGTCCAGCAGGACGGCGGCGGCGACGAAGGCACCGACGTTCACGTCGCGCGCGGTGCGGGCCAGCGCCAGTCCGGCGCCGAGGTGGCCGGCGAACATCGTCTCAGGCCGGCGCAGGCGCGCCGAGCAGGTTGGCGTCGCGCGCGAGCTTCCAGCGGCCGTCCACCTTGCGCAGCACGGTGAGCGTGTGGCCTTCGCGCCGCAGGCGCTGCGCGCCGTCCGGCGGCGTCGCCACCACTTCCAGGTGGCTCCAGAAGAAGGCCCAGTCGCCCAGGACCTGCACCTCCCGGATGTCGCTGCGGCCGTCGAAGCTGGGCGCGCTGCCGCCCGCCTGCGCGCGCAGGCCGGCTTCGAAGTCCGCCTTGCGCATGGGCGGGCGTCCCGGCACCAGGAACACCACGTCGTCGGTCATGAGGTCCATCACCGCGGCGACGTCGCCGGATTTCGTCGCGGCCATCCAGGTGGTCACCAGGGCGCGGATCTGCGCCTCGTCGCTGTCAGCCTTGCTTGCCATATTCGAGCTTCGGATACCAGTCGGCGCCGCGGCCTTCCGGCGTGGTGTCGAGGATCGCCCAGAGCGGATCGAGGTCGGGCGCGCCGCGCGGGTCCTGGCCGGGGTCGGCCATCGCGCCGCTCATCTCGCCGCTCCAGAAGTGCCGGATCGTCCCGTCGCGGCGCGTGAAGACGTTGTACCCGGGCACATCCACGTCCTCGGCGCTCACGTAGTCGCGGGTGTACGCGCCATCGGTGTCCGAGTACACCGCCAGCCCGGTCCACCCGCGCTCCCGGCGCGCGGCCAGCAGGCGCTCGATGGGCGAGCGCGCCACGAAGGCGATCGCGATGCGCTGCTCCAGGTCGACGACCTTGTGGTCCAGCGCCGCCATCAGGGACGTGCACATGGGACACGGGCGCGCCCGCTGCGGGCCGAACATGTAGCTGTAGACCACCAGCGACTGCTTGTCGCCGAACAGCTGCTCCAGTGTCACCGGCCCATGCTCGCCCTGGAAGCGGTAGTCGCGCGGGACCGCGCCGCCGGGCGGCAGTGCGCGCCGCATCCGCGCGACGCGCTCGATGTGGCGGCGCAGCTCGATTTCCTCCTGCAGCAGCGCGTTGCGGGCGCGGCGGTAGTCGTCGCTCTCGCCGGGGAAATGCGCGCGGTTGTGCCGCGCCAGTTCCGCGGCCGGGACAAGGGGGGTGTCGTGTGCAGCCATGGTCCTTCTTCCTTCAGCGCTGCGCGCGATCCTTCGCGTTCTGCGCCTCGATGCGCTCGCGCGCGGCCTGCCAGTCGGCGTCGCTCCACTCGCGCAGCTCGTAGAAGCTGCCGCCGGTGGCGAGCGCATTGCCGCCATCCATCATGATGGCCTGCCCCGTCAGCCAGTCGCACTGCCCCGGCGCCATCAGGAAGGCGGCGAGGTTCTGCAGCTCGCCCATCCTTCCCGCGCGCGCCATCGGGTTGCGCGCCTTGCTGCGGGCGCCGGGCTCCTCGCCGGGATTGAGCCGCTTGCTCATGCCCTCGGTGGGGATCTCGCCAGGGCCGACCGCATTGAGGCGGATGCCGTGGCGGGCCCACTCCACTGCCAGCGACTTCGTCATGACCTCGATGCCGGCCTTGCTCATCGCGGAGGGCACGACGTAGGGGCTGCCGTTGTCGACCCAGGTCGTGATGATGCTCATCACGCTGCGGTACGGCTGTTGCGGTGTCCACTTCCCGGCCTTCGCCTCGGCGATCCAGCGCTTGCCCACTGCCTGCGTCACGTAGAAGGTGCCGTGGAACACGATGTTGGCGATGGCGTCGAAGGCCCGCGGCGACAGGCTCTCGGTCGGGGCGATGAAGTTGCCGGCCGCGTTGTTGACGAGGCCCGTGAGGCCGCCACCCTCCCACAGCGCCTGCACCATGTCCTCCACGGCCTGCGCACCGCGGATGTCGACCTCGAAGGTATCCACGCGCCGGCCCGGGAAGCGTTCGCGCCAGGCGGCGGCGGTCTCGTCGCACACGGCCTTGCGGCGGCCGCAGATGGCGACGTCGCCGCCGAGCGCGAGGAAGTGTTCGGCCATCGCCCGGCCGAGGCCGGTGCCGCCGCCGGTGACCAGGATGCGCTGGCCGGCGAACAGTTGCGCTGCGTACATGCGGTCTCCCGCGGGCGTGCTGCCCGTTCGGCGCAATGTAGCAGCGCGCGGCGCCCTAGAGGTACCGTTCCGCCTGGGCCAGCAGGTCCTTGGGTGCCGGCACGTCCGCCCGCGCGCAGCGCGCGAAGGCGATCACGGCGTCGAGGCGGTCGCCCACGCGCAGCTCGGCCAGTTCCAGCACCTGGTGGGCGTCGTCGCTGCCTTCGGGCACCTTCACGTTCATGCGGTCGAGCCGCAGCGGGGTGCGGCTGAGGGACACGTGCTCCGCCGGTTGGCCGAACACCGCCTCGATCTGCGCGATGTAGCCGTCCAGCGTGACCAGCGTGGACTTGACCTCGATGGTGTCCTTCACCGCCTGGTCCAGCTGCTGCTGCACCTCGGCGATCTGGCTGGCGATCGTGGTGGGGTCGTCGACGATGCCCTGCGCGCCGTCGCGTGCCAGCTTCAGGAAGCGCAGCCGGGTCGCGAGGTAGGACTTCTGCTGCTCCTGCGCGATGCCCTTGCGGTCGATCTCCAGGATGCGGCCCAGCGCCACCTGCGCGAGCCGCAGCACGATGCGCCGCCCGACTTCCCGCCGCGTCTGCGCCTCGTCCGGGGCCAGGCCGATCAACCGGTGGCCGCTGAAGTTGACCGTCGTCTGCGTGACGTCCTCCATCAGCATGCCGTTGACGTAGCGCGGCGCGAACACGGTCTTGTCCTCCCGCCGCATGGCCAGCAGCCCGAAGGCCTCCGGCACGCCCGCGTTCGCCGGGTCCTGGAAGAAGGCGCGCAACTCCTTGCTGCGTCCCAGGAACTCCGGAATGTCCTCGCCGCGGGCGAAGAAGGCCCGCAGGCACGGTTCGTCCGCCCAGTGCGCCCGCGCCAGCGGCAGCGTGGCGACGGGCGTGCAGCCGATCTGCCGCAGGTGCGCCATCGTCGCGCGCACGCAGGGTTCCAGCTTCTGCCGGTAGCGGCGGTGCGCCCGGACCTTCGGCTCCACCGTTTCGACGATCTGGTCCGTGAGCTCGGCGACGAGCGCGGCGTCTTCCTCGGGCGGATCGGCTTCCCCGCGGCCGAACAGGACCGCGACGACGCGATCGAACAGCGCGCCGGCCATGGCTACCAGTCCATGGTCGGCACCCACGCATTCAGCGGCTTGCCCTGGTACAGGCGGCCGCGGATGCGGTTGGCGAGCTGCTCCGCGAGCGCGCGCGTGGTGTCGAGTTCGATCAGCGCGGTGGGCGCGCCGCTCTCGTGCACGAGCTTGATGGCCTCGACCGGCGCGAACGCCGACAGGGCATCGCGGATGCCCTCCTCGTCCACGTCGTCGGGCAGGTTGCCGATCACGATGCGCATGGCGCCTCCTCTCGTTGTCGATCCATGATGTTCGCCTCGCTGCAGTGCACACCATCGGACCAAGGTCCAATGGGGACAACGGAGCGCGCGTAACATCGGGCATCGCATGCTCCAGCTTCGCCAACTCAAGACCTTCCTCGCCGCGGCCGACACCTTGAGCTTCACCCGGGCCGCCGAACGCGTACACCTGTCGCAATCCAGCGTGACCGAGCAGGTGCAGGCACTGGAACAGCTGCTCGGTCGCGCCTTGTTCACCCGCACGAACAACAGGCTGGCGCTGACCGCCGCCGGCGAGAACCTGGTCGCGCGCGGGCGCGAGCTGCTGGCGCTGGCGGAGGAGACGCTGGCGGCCGTCCGCGACGAGGCCGATGCAGGCGCGGGAGAGGTACGCGTCGCCGCCCCGCAGACGCTTTGCACCAGCCTGCTGGCTCCGCTGGTGGCGGAGCTCGCGAATGCGCATCCGGCCGCGCGCGTGAACCTGCTGCAGCGGGATTCCCGGGCGACGGAGCAGTCCGTGCTGCAAGGCGATGCCGATCTCGGCCTGCTGCATGGGTGGCCCGTCCACGAAGCGTTGCAGGCGGAAGAAATCGCCCGCGACCGGCCGGTGGTGCTGCTGCCCGCGGGGCATCCTCTTGCCGATGGCGGCGACGTGGATGTGGAGGCCCTGGCGGCCTCGCCTTTGCTGCTGACGCCTCCGGGCTGCCGCTACCGCAGCTACGTGGAAACGGTGCTGCAAGGCGCCGCCGTCCGCCCCCGCATCGCCGGCGAGGCCGGCGATGTGCACAGCCTCGCGCGCATGGTCGCGGCCGGCGCCGGAGTGGCCGTGCTCCCGCAGCTGGCCGTGCCGCTGAGCGGCGCGGGCCGGGACGTGGAAGCACGCGTGCTGCGTGGCGCGGAGGCCGGCCTGCCGGTCTGCCTGGTCTCCGCGCCTCGGCGGACGCTGCGCCCCGCCGCCGCCGCTCTCGCGCGCATGCTCCGCGCATCGGCCGCCGTGTCACACGAGGCGATGCCCGCCCTCGACGTGCAGCACGGTCCCCGTGGTGTAGCCGTTCGTCAGCAGGAACAGGATGGCCTGCGCGATGTCCTGCGGCGTGCCGACGCGCCCCACCGGCAGGCTTGAGGCCATCGCGGCGAGCATCTTGTCGCTCTCCGCTCCGGCCACGTCCCGCCAGATGGGGGTGCGCACCCAGCCCGGCGACACGGCGTTCACGCGCAGCGGTGCGAGCTCCACCGCCAGGGCGCGCACGACGCCCTCCAGCGCGGCGTTGATCGCCGCGACCGCCACGCCCCGCGGCCGCGGCCGGTAGGCCGCGATTCCCGAGGTCAGCGTGAGCGAGCCGCCGGCCGCCAGCCGCTGTGCGCCATGCTTGGCCAGCAGGATGGGGGCGATGACCTTGGAGCGGATCGCCCGGTCCACCGCGTCCAGCGCCAAGGCCGGCAGCAGTTCGTAGGCGCCGCGCACGTCCGCCGCCGTGCAGACGATGTCGTCGAGCGGGCCGCAGGCCGCGAAGAGGCGCCGCACCTCGTCCTCCAGCGTGACGTCGGCCGCGTGCAGAGAGACCTTGCCCATGCCGGCCAGCCGCGCTGCCGCGGCTTCCAGCTTGTCGCGCGAGCGGCCGGCGACCAGCACCTCGCACTGCCTTTGCAGCAGCTGCTCGCACAGGGCCAGGCCCATGCCCGAGCTGCCGCCCACCACCAGGATTCTTCGTCCTGCCAGATCCTTGTCGTCCATCGCATCCAGGGAATGTTGAAAGCCATGGATGCTGAAGGCCGCGGGCCGGCGGCGCCAACGGGAAGTTCCGATGCGTCCATCGGCGTTCCCCGTGCAGGCGTGGGAGCGCCCTAGGCCACCGAGGCGGCGGCGGAACAGGCAGTCGTTTTGCGTTGGAAGCGGCGTCCGCCGTCATTCCCGCGCAGGGCGGGAATCCAGGGCGCCCAAAGGCAAAGCGCCGCAACGGCGGCGCTTCTCCAAAAGCCCTTGTATCTTTCGCCCTGGGTTCTGTGTTTGGCAAGGCTCGTGCAGCCTGTAAAGCCCTGGTGCTACGAAGCCCGAGATCCAGCGTATAGCGCACGAGCCGAGCCGCTAACCTGAAGCCCG